>Ga0209454_1003794_pt1 | contig 11005 bp, 8 predicted proteins | sample WorMetHERISLAND1_2_FD_187400 | JGI IMG/M metagenome (GOLD analysis project Ga0209454, IMG submission 187400) | Marine gutless worms symbiont microbial communities from Max Planck institute for Marine Microbiology, Germany - Olavius geniculatus... | ecosystem: Host-associated > Annelida >...
ATCTAGGGAATAAATCCCTTGCAGGTGGTGAGATAACGCTCATGCATAGCTTCCTCTTACATTTCTTTTCATTAAACTTTTTATCTTGTTATGTCCGGTACTAAATGCAAATTATACTGGAAATTCGTAATTTTTACGTTGCACTCTGCCATGTTTGTTTTCGGCGCGGATTTTTCATCCCGAGCGGATTCGGTATGCAAAATCGACCTCAAAAATCGGTACCAATTTTTGAGGTCGATTTTCGGAGTTGACTTTCAACTCCGATATCTGACTGTGTGTCATCAGCATAAGTGCCTGACCATAATACATTATGATTATCATCATTGAATAGCCGGAAGCAGGCCGACAGCCTCTGTTTCTCTCCAGAGTAGATGAATAACACGAATATTAACATAAAACTAAACTAATACTATTATTGCACTGACTTCCGGTGCCTGCCAAATGTTGGACAAGTAATTATATCTGTTTATATATGGTTATATTCTGGTATTTCATTAAAATTGTTGTATAATAAGATATTTTATTGAGTGGCTGGACGCTTTTGTTTGGATAACAGAAAGGCTGTTCGAAATACAAGAAATCTGATACAACATTACCAAACTATAATTTAGGCAAACTATAATTTGGGCAGAAATGAGAATTTAAATGGTTTTCTTTTTAACTGGATTTCACTGGAAATTTTTCATCTGTAATGCTGTTTATTCAACGTGTCAACGGATGCATTATTAATTATGATTTAATATACTAATGCATTTGTATTTTAATGCAGTGTTAGAAATTACTTAGCAGCAGATTGCAATGGGGTGCAATTACTGATCACAGTATTTATGTCATTAGAAGGAAAATGATCTCAGTAGGCTTATGTGTGCAAACTGTGCATATACTTGGCCTCATATATTCGATTGTTCAACGTTTTGTTCAGTGACCGAAGGCAAAATTGACTTGCTGGGCACACATCACTGGGGACATGCAGTACAAGGAATCCCTGTAGAGAATAAAAATTGAGGTTACAGTATGTAGGCCAGGATTCAAAGGAGTTAAGTAAAAATACAGTCTGTCGGAGTGTGGGTGCATGAGTATTTTATTGCCTCACATTCCAGATAAGTTGAGATGTACGGTACAGTGTATGGATAACTTGAGGATGTTTTGCACGTTTGATGATACGGTTGTTTTTTGACTACTTTTCAGGCATACTTCAGAGAGTGAGGATGGCGATCGGCCGTTGCCGTACGAGGTTTCGGGACACACGATCCTGAAACGGACTGCGCTGAGTCACAGCCAGTCGATAAACAGCAATAACAGCCTTGCGGTTACCGGTGATGGTGAATCCACTCCGCCAGTGTTCAAACACGCTAGCTTCCGTGACGAAGTCGAAGTGATTGAGTTTAACACGAAGTGCAAGGTGCGGGAAGCTCCGGAGAAGCACGTCGTACCACTGCACGATGCTATCGTCGATGACTACGACTCTCACGCGGCATGTCAACGTTTTGAAGACTTTGCAATGAACGAGACAATAGCGGCGCTTACTGTGGGCTTATTATCGACTGATGTTGCCAGTGACACTGAAGTAGTCACGTCACCGTCAGATAATGCCATCCCCGCAACCACGAATGGACTGACAACTCAAGAGCCAGTTTCAGTTGATTCCCAGTGAGGGGTAAAAGATGTTGCATGTCAAGAGCATGATGTCTGCATACTTGTTTTGTAGTAGTATTAGTTGTTTGGTTTTTCTTATGACAGATTGCCGAGTGATGTTACTTTTTTGCCAAGTCAGTTCAGTCAGTTTGACCGCAATCAACGCATTGATTGCGATACTATTTTTATGAAAGTAGCGGTGAGATAACACTCGATGACATGTCTGACAAGTGGCTGTGCAAATGAGGAAATAGGTTTAGTGGCCATTATTCCCAGATGGTCTACATTCAATCAGTATGGTTTCCATTCGTCAGTGTTAGATCTTATTAAAAAACCATTGTATCTTTTCAGTTATCTCCTATGTGTCAACTTTTTCTGATGCTTCTTTACAGTTCATCTGTATTCATAATACATTTCCTCAGTCATTTTCAGATTACGGCAGAGTGATGAATCAGTTAGTTCTGTTCAGTGCAAGGCTGCTGTCAGTATATTTTACACCATTCAAGGATCAAGTCTGCATATTTGCTGCAATTCTATGTTTACAGCCAGCAGCCTACTTACTATTATTTTCATGTATATGAAGTGTCTTATACTGTGCAATTTTGCATCATTTACTAGAATCATTATAAAGACTGTGTTCACCATCAGTGTAATTTCAGTTGTCCAGCTGGAGGCAGTGTGAAGCAATCTATAGCTTTATCATTTGAATGATTCATTCTGTATTTGTCGGTTGATTGTGTAATTTGCTGTCAGTTCATCACAATGAACTGACAAAAACTGGTCATTTTGGGACTCAGTGCATCTATTGCATTCCTGTCACTGGACATGTTGTTGTTCGTGTAATTATTCAAGACCGTGTTTGTGTATTTCAGTCAATTTGATGCCTGCAAGTCCGGTTGCAGTTACTGGCCAATTATTAGTGTTGGTGGTTGTTTGTTCAGTTTTGTTGTCATGTTATGTTATTGTGTATTTTGTTATTGTGTACATAGTTTGAAAATTAGAACAGTGTCTTGTTGTACAGATTGTGTGCTACAGTGATTAAGGAGAAATTTCAGTCATATAATGTCGTGGTGTACTGATGCTGAATTTTGTACTAAATAATCTATGCAAACTTGAAGATTTGTGTTTTTGTTTTGCATTGGCATTTTGAAAGTGCTTTATAGAATTATACGCGTTGAAGCTGATCTGTTTAGCTGTGTATTACTTTGGCTTGTGCTCTTTTTGTATGTTACCGTAAAATTTCGAATCGAAGCCAGGTCCTGTATACAGGCAACTTTACTTGTAGAAACCAGGGGCTTCTATTCGAAGTTTTACGGTATCCATAATGAAAATTTTGCAGTTGCCTTTTGATATTATTCCTTAGTTATGATTGATTGGATAGTTGTCAGTTTTTGCACCAGTTTGTAACAGATTCTCACTGCAGCACACAGTCACATTACTGAGGAAAAGAACCAGACAAAGGTGGACGCAGTACAGTCTATTTGTACAGCTTTTTGTTTAGCAATGTTTTACTTTACCAGGCAAACTTGGAACAGGCATCTGGAACATTTTTTGCAGCATCATGAGTTAATATATCCATGCCAGATTAACTTGTTGTTGGATGAAGCGAAGGTCTAGTTGAATGCCACTCTCGGTTCTACATTTAAAGGTCATTTTCAAGGTCAAAAAGATGTCACTAAAAATTCCATTCTGTCTAGTCCACTATCCAGTGCAACAGACATAAAAAACATGTTTGCAAGATACGTTAAAAAGTATCGCCGACCACCATTAGGTGATGATGTTATAATTGCTTATTAATGTCAGCGCCAAGGAACATAGTGCCTGATAGCAGCAAATGGTCTCTTTTGATCTATGCTGACTATACCAGTACATGTTTAAATCGTTTCTCTGATGTGGAATCATTCTTACCATCATTGACGGTGTATGTGGTAATTTATTTCTGCTTGGCTTTGTGCATTGTTACTGCATAGAGTTGAGTGTTAGAATATTGCCAGCTTAGCACTGCACTGTTAAGTTAGCTTTATAATATGAGTCTATTATTTCTAAACAGTGTGAAATTTTCCATTTTGCATATGTCTGTTACATTACATTACAGTTTTTTAACGTGGCCTAAGTAAAAACTGCTAGGACCACAGATAAAAAGTGCAAGTCACAACAAAAGTACAGAAGGATAGGACTGTGCAAACAGAAATGTTTTCAGTTCATGGCGGAACTGACAGTGTATTGCTTGCAATGATATCTGGTTGCAAACTGTTCCATAATCGAGCAGCAAGTACAGCTAAGGCTCAGTCACCAACAGTTGCGCACTGCGACTGGGGAACATCCAGCTGGTGTGTCAGTGAGGACTGCAGACGTCGTCTTGACGGCAATTCAGACAAATGTCGCAGGTCTGCTGGAGCCATGCCATTCAGTGAGCGATAGACGATCATCGCCAGCTTGAACTGTGGCATAGTAAATTATTTTCTACCACATAAGTTGCCGTAATAGGCATGTCAGTGTCATTGACATCAAGTGCCAATAGTTGTCTATCCATTGCGAATGGTCGCTTGCAGTCTCTTGGCTTAGTGTCTGATTCTGCTGTCGTTGAAGGCATAGCACCTCAGCACTAGACTGTATTTATGTGGATAATTATGTATACGCTAGCGTGATGAAGCTGCTTTTAGCTTATATCGCATTGATCACATCATATATATGTACGAACGTACGTAATCTCATATATGTTAGTATGTATTCGAATTGTGGTTGAACGTCAGTCATTGTTGATGAGTGAATCTGTCTATTTAGTCATCATATGTTTATACAGCAGCTAAAAATTAATGTTTTCTCATCTCGTCTGTATTGATGTGCCAGTCATCATTTCAGCGTCATCTTTGAGTTTGCAAGTCAAATTTTGTATTTTGTTGTTTGTTTTGTTATTTGGCTTGTAATTTATGTGAAGTATCTGTTGCTATGCAGTACAAGAAATTTTTAGCTGCTGCATTAACATTATGTGATGCACGTGAATTACTTTTATTTTATTTATGAGTTGGTTAGTCAAAAAATATTTCAGCGTGTCGTGTCAGGGTATGATATGATTTATTCCTTGAGTAGTGCTGTTCTCTGACATATTTTGTAGATTTGATTATTGTAAAATGTTTATGACAAATTCAAGTGTGATTACACACCGGTGATTCTGCCAGCATTTCTGTGCCAGCCAGCTAAGTAGTTTCATTTGTTAGCTCATTAAATATTGCTGCAAATTGAGCTGTATGGTGATGATGTTATAATTTTTGCTGTTAATATATTTTCACCAGTACTGTGTGCCTGTCAGCTATTTGTGAGATTACTCAAAAAGTTTGAATGGATTTTTTGGGAGGCAAATTTTTTTTGGAATGGTTTTCATGTGATAAGTGATTAGCTTTTGATTTTGATCCAGATCATGGCCGGATAAAGGCATTTTTAATGATATGTGTGGCATATTGTATTAGGTCAGTTCTATGTGTCAGGTGGCAGCATTAGTCGCATCAGAGTTTTTTTTGTCTGAGCGCTGTTTTTCTAGTTTAATAAGTTACGTCAAGTTTATGGTGGGAGCCATTGCTTAAAGTGTAAATGGATGGTCATGGATGGCATCCAGCTACTTCTTAGGCCAGTACCAGAAAATTTCTTGGTAATAGAAGTTGGTATATTTGGTGCCACAGGATGTCAGATTTTAATTCCAAAATGTATGAAATTCAATTTCTGCTGAGTCTCCGCCCCAGACACTGCCAGACACAGGCCTTACAGCACTCCCCAAGACTTCCTAGCTGTACCTCAACTATGGTTGATTGATTCTTAGGAAAATTGGTAAATTGATGCCACAACATGTCAGGTTTTATAAGGGCTAAGATACACCAAATTTGATTCACTTGTGCTCTGCTGGTCTGCCCCAGACCATGCTGGAGGTTCCCCTAGACTTCATAGCTGTATTTAAGAGGGCCTGTTTCTAAAGGAAAAGAGGGGTAGGTGAGGGGAAGGGAAGGAGAGAGGAATCAAAGTAGATAGGGGACTTTACCTTCTACAATTGGGGACTTTTTTGGATTTGGCAGTTGAGGAGGGAGGAAAAAAGGCAGTGAGAAGAGCTTGGGTGGGACATCTGTTCCACTTTATGCACTGCAGGGTGATAACTACTGATCACCTTATTGAAAATTAACTGCAGAGTATATCACTGAAGAATTATGAAAATAAAGAAAGTCTTTTATTTGAAGCAGTTATGGCAAAAAAGCTTAGTGGCTTATTCTTTGTACTATTTTGTGACATAGAGTTGCATTACACACGTTCAATGCATCACAAAAATATTGTTAGCTGAAAACGATTACTGTGCTAAATATTTTATTTAAACAATTTTAAGTACAACTACATTCAGACTTAACAGTTTAGCGTCAGACTGCATCTACTAGAATTCGTTTAGCAGTAGTATACATCTAACTCAATAGTCAAACGTAAGTCTTAATGCAGAAAAGTAAAACATTTTTTACAAAATGGAGGTCAAGCTAAACCATTAGGAAACAGTAGACTATTTCTGGTATAAAGCAATTACGGATATCGGTAACCTAATGGCAACGGACCCCCGTATATACCTCAATATCTGTGGTATTTTAAGCCCACCTAGCAGCTGCTTTCTAATTCTACTGTGACGCGCTTATGCTGAAACGTTTGTATAAACTTTTACATAACGCATTTTATATGAAGAAGTCTTCGCGGTATATATTACTGGCACAGAAAACAATATTTTCATACACTTTGCGAAATTTGTCTGCGCATTCACATTAAAATGTTAATATTGATTGTTTTGCCCGTGTCAAAAACATTCGCTAGGCGACAGCACCAATTTGATATAAAATTTATGATATTTTTGATACTGCGCATCACTAGTCTCCAGTAAAAAAAAACGGAAGCTCAAAAGGGGTGTGGCATTTTGGGGTGTGACTACTTTGTTATTTTGATGGATATTTTAGTATTTTGGTTTGTAATTACCTAAAATGGAGCACATTGGCTTCCAGAAGCTAGAATTGTTGATGAAGGTTGTCGCTATTAGTGAATGGTTGTGGTTATTGTTACGCCTAGTTGTAAATATAGACGACAGGCTATGTTTACGCGGTTGGGTAGCATTTCGCCTAATTCCATTTCGCCTAATCCCATTTTGCCTAATCCTTTTTGATAGGCGGACCAACAACGACGACTTGCTTTGTCGTTTTTTGCTTCTTTGACAAGCTTTGTTTTGTCGTTCATCATTTTTTCTGTACCATTTTTTTGGCCGAGCGTAAGTAGGTATCCGACGGGCGTCGTCTCATTTTGCCTAATCTCATTTCGCGTCGTATACTTACCCTAACCCTCACCCTAACCCTAACCCTAGTTCGATTTCGGTTGGGGCTCTGCATTAGACCCAACTGAGGGAGCGATTAGGCGAAATGCTATGACACCGTTTACGCCTATATTGGTGTAAACACTTTTTTGACTAATTAATGTCCCAATGGCTTCATAGACTGATGTTGGGTTATGAGCCCACATAGCCTATGGGCGTACCTGATTCTACATGCAGGGCCAGAAAATAGTGTTCATACAGTTTTACTTTCTGTCTAACCATGCCGGACGGAAAATAGCATCAGGTTGGCATACAAATTATCCGTCCGCACAGACGGAAAATAACGTCAATGGTCCAGACACTGCACCGCGAAGTGTCTCGACGTCCGATGGTGCATACTGCCGTAAGAGACTGGGGTGGTACGAGGGTACGCATGTGCTCATACCACCGCAGATGCATGCCCTCATGACAGCTGGCAAACTTATGACCTCAGCCTTATAACAGAATATCACGGGCGTGCCATGCAGTCGGCCGCGTAATGCCTGCCACGTCTGTAGTCAATTATAACCAGTGTATTACACTTAATATTCCCATTTTAATAACATTCCCATTTTACTGGTGGAGATAACTGATATAAATATTCGTTATAATAAATATTCATATCTTGTCACATAATTTTCTGAAATACACTGAACCTAATGCTAATTGTACCCCTAACCTAAAATTTACCATAATACTAAACTCAAAACAATCACACTAACACTTGTGTGCTTGTGTGAAATGCTAGCACCACTTATTTAGCTATTGTTAGGCCAACACTAACAATGGCGTAAACATAGCCAGAGAACTATTGTTACATCTAGGTGTAAACATAGCCACTGCGTTAGTGAATTTTGTGTATTGATTTAACAGCCTACCCCACTATTTATCTCTATGAACAGGGGATTTGGGGACAAACGGAAGGAAACAACGCTATCAAAACTTATTTCACCATAATCTTTTAGCCTAAAATTACTGTAACTTACCACGTGGTTACTCATTTTTGTGGCACAGTTGGCCTGCATCAGTATTTCGGCCTTATCGCAAAAGTGTCAGTTCCTACTAGGAAGTTAAAAACAGCAATCTAGGCTTAGGGTTAGGGTTAGGGTTAAGGATACGGTTAGTTTCAGGACTGGGTTACGGTTGAGGTTAGAGAGATACGGTTAATTTTAGAGATAGAGCTAGGCTTAGGGTTATAGCTAGACTTAGGAATCGGAGGGGAAATTTTGTGATAGCACAAACATCTTTCTCAGCAGTAAACAAATGTAACAAGATACTAATACATGATTTTTGTTTCTTATAATGTTTTTTGCATATTGTTGCTGTTTGCTGCTGACTTGCTTATTTTAGGCGCCAACAAAGGAGTCTGTTGTGCGTCTCTGCAACGAAGCCTTTATACTGCGCAATGCCAAAGTGTATCCTGAAGCTGTCACTTCGTTTGTCCGGCAGATGTTGTCTCTGCAGTCAGATATCGAAGCACAAGAGGTACTAGTGTGTAGAGTTGTCCTGTCATGGTGGTGTGGTCCCAGCCCTGCCCAATTACGTGGTGGGGTGGGTGCCTGCCCAGCGGTGGGGTGGCTTGCCACAACTCCACATTTTCAGTCCTATGTAAAGTAGAGCCCAGCCACTAACCCCGCCACTTTATTGGTGCGGGGCTTCAGCTTAAAGTATAGCCCCACCACTAGCCCCGCCACTTTCGGTGGAACTATAAAAAGAAGACGGAGATCGGGCACTAGGTTGAGAGTTAGTCCAGAGTTAGTCTGTCAGTTGTTGCTTGCATTTAATAGATGATTAACATTATCCACTGAGTTTGATTATGTTTCTTGTCGATGACACACACACACAGCCTACGGGCTTGAGGAGCAACCCCACGACTGTGGGAGATCACTGCTGGGACCGGAGAGTACACCAGTGTGGCGGCGATTTCTTCTACAAGTGTAATAGTTGTTAGTTGTATGAGCAGTTTAGTTTACTAACTAATGTGTTAGTTACTAAAATAACCTTGTTGTCATCTTGTTGTGTTACATATAAATTATAAACTTGATGCAGCATGACTGATGCTGTGAGGTCTCAAAATGTTGCGGAAGTCATAATAGGCTCTAAAACGTACTTGCTGTTGGCTGAATTATGGGGACTATAGTTTATTTTGCTCAACATTGGGGACCCAAACTATGTTTGAAGCACTATAACATGAACTCACACCACTACAACGTAGACATGGACACAGCGTACACAACTGAGTGCATGATATTGTGAAGTCATTTGCACGACTCCATCTGAAAGTGCCCTACTCTGCGGACTAAAAGATAAATAAGTAAAACTTTGTATCTACACATTTCAGGGTATTTTCACACAGACAAAAATTATGGAGATGTGTTTTAAGCCTCACAGGTTTGACTGTACCCACAGTGTGAATCATGTTTGGTTTCAAGTTTTCACCGATGAGCGTTTACAAGAGCGCACACATTTGCATGATGTCATCGTTGGGCTGAATGTTTCTGCCTTTGCTTGTGAAAACTGTTACAAGTGATAGTAAGTTGTCATGTGTGTACTGCAGCTAATGTCAGCTTTGAGTTCTCTGATTAGGAATGCTCTGTTTCATGGATCTCTGGAGCGAGCGGAGGTTGCCGCACTCTTTCCAGGTATCTCAGCAAGTCTGACTCTGCTGGTTCTTGTTGCTTGCTAAGAGAGTTTGTACAAAGTCTTGGAAAATATTGTGGACTTCACAGGAGGTTAATTCGATGTGTTTAGTCAGTCTGCTACTTGTACTTGTACTTGTACTTGTATGTTGATGAGCAGAGAAGCAGTTGCTTTAAATGCTCATATCTTGTTGCCAAAACTTGTTGAGTCTATTCTTGAAAGTGTTGGTGAACGGTACTTCAATGACATGCTGAGGAAGTTGATTCCAGTCTGTCACGACTCTTTGGCTGAAGAACATTTGACGGATACGACTTGTATTTCTTGCCCGAGACAATTTTAAACTGTGCCCTTTTAGGTCATGACCAGTTTCTGCGAATTTGAAAAACTGAGTAGGTTTAATGTTCTTTTTCTTGGTGATTATCTTGTACGTTTTGATTAGGTCTCCACTCAACCATCTTTTTCAAATGTGGTAAGCTCTAAAACTCGCAGTCTTTCTTCTTATGGCTTTTTTTCTAAGTTCCTACCAATTTTGTAGTTCTACTTTGGCCTCGTTCGAGACACTCGATATCTTCAGCTGAGCAAAAGTACTATTAAGATTAGGACACCTTAAGCCATTGTCATACAATTGATAAAATTTGCTGTGTTTAGTCTTCACTGAGTTTGTTCGCTGTTGTTATTGGCCAGAAAGAAATGGCAGTGTTTTTGATTGAAAAAATTTTATTGGAAAAGCCTGGAATTTTGTTTTTTTGGGGGTCATTGGAAGTCCCCAACAACAGAGTTGGCAAATCTGTACAAAGCCTCATACAGCCAGTTGATTGTTTTCTCAATATCTGTTAGCTATTTTGAGCTGATTTGATACCTATTTATTTATTTATTTAATACAGATGATTTTGCGTGCCAGATGCTTTTTTGTGATCCAGCCAACATTGCCTGTGTTAAAATGCTGACGACTTTGTAACATAATAATAACAACATGCTAACAAACAAATAGCAGTTTTTGCCATTGTGTACTGTTGCAGGTGAGTTTAACAAGAACTTATCGGCACTTCTGGTGAAAATAATCATCCAGCGACTTCCTCAATGGAAGCTACATGCAGCTGATAATTTAGGTAATGAAATCTGTAATATTCTTTGAAATGTTTTTTTTGTTAAATGTTGCAAGTTATTTGCTGAGGTTATTATTCTGTTTATTGGATTACAGCATGAGGCCAAAAGTGTGTCATAATGGTGGCGGCACGAACTCTTGATTCTGTGCACGGTGTTCGTAAAAAACAACCCCTTTTTCTTTCTTTCATAATTCACTTAAATGATGACCAATTTACATGAAATTTTCATTGATTGTTTCAGACGAAATACTAATTCAAAATATTT
>Ga0209454_1003795_pt1 | contig 11004 bp, 7 predicted proteins | sample WorMetHERISLAND1_2_FD_187400 | JGI IMG/M metagenome (GOLD analysis project Ga0209454, IMG submission 187400) | Marine gutless worms symbiont microbial communities from Max Planck institute for Marine Microbiology, Germany - Olavius geniculatus... | ecosystem: Host-associated > Annelida >...
ATCACTATCATCTTAACTTTGTACTGACATTCAGCGAACTGTACTGAACTGAACTGTAGAACTGTAGACGAGTTTTGATGATAACATTTTTGTTTTTTTTTAACGTTAATTTCAATTTAATTCATTTCATAGTGTAAACATTACTTTTAGCATACGTCTGACCCGCGTATTCATTTTCCCGTATATTCATGTCTCGTATTTTCATTTCTCGCATTTTCAGCGTCCCCTCCGATCTATTTTCCACTGGGCGCAATATGCGCCCACCGAGTATAGGGATAGAAGCGCCTGGTTTGAACTTGGAACACTCGTGGTGTGGCGGGCGGCAGACCGTCGGACGGACAAACCGACAGAGTTAACTGAGTGCAAGATTCCATTGCTGGCTGCGCCACGGCCTCACAGCCGCCTGGTGAGATGCTGGCTAATGCAGTGTGGTGGTAGGTCGGTCAGTCCGACAGCTGACAGAGATGAATGCGCGTTCTCAGCGCTCTACTGGTCGACTTGATAACCGTGCGCCTCGGCCCCGCCAGACTCGGCCCCTCCCCTGCTGCTGCAGCTCCCTCCATGCCGCGGTCTGCCAGCGGACTTCTAACATACTAGCAGACTGTCGTTCAGTGTTCTGGTGATGCCAGGCGTAGAACTCGGGAGTTAGGAATTCGTATCCTCCAGACTTAAGCTAAAGAAAAAAATTGCCACGAACAAAAATTACACCCCACAGTACCACAGTAGCGTGTGAAGTTACGGCATGTCTGTCTTTTTTGCTGTCATTGTTTTTGGCCAGTCAAGGATTGTAGACGTGTTTTATACCGTGAAACACGTTTGATTTTTAGGCTACCTCAAAACTGGTCGAAGTGCATTAGAAAGGGAGGCGTAACAAATTAAATAAAATGTGAATTTACATAGCGCATATCGTTAATTGACCTCTAATGCGCTGTAAGTTAGCCCTATAGATATAATAAAGGTGGGACTGGTTTTTTTTCTGGTCGCAGTTGAGTTTGAACTTGTCCTTACTGCCTGCCTTATAAGGTTGTGGACTTGTGAACTTGTGGTGTATGCTGTTGACGAAAGTGCGGACGGAATGGCGGCACCGTCTGCGCACGTAGATTGTGGGAAGCCCGAACACCGCATGGCAGCGACTGTCGGTCGATCGGCCTGGACGTTGGTCGGTTTATCGTCATGTTTTCTCTAGACATAAACAGTGCCGCCGCCGCCGCCGCCGCAGTCAAGTCAAGTCGTGCCGCTCTCAGAACTGCCGTCCGTCTCTGCCCGGGATGAAGCCGGATAATTCGACTCGTTAATGGCACGACTCGCAGTTGAGAAGTTTCTATGATCGGTCACGTGTGCAATGGCTGCAGTGTTCAAGTCACGTGCCATTCGCCGCTGTCTGCTTCTGGGCTCCTGTTCTCGTGTTACCTCCGCCTGTCTGTTCCCGTCCCTCACGCGCGCGACCCGTCAGTACTCGACATTTTGTTGCATTAATATGCGGACGTCCAGTCTTGTAGGCCGCATTAAGCTTCCGTTTCTCTCTGTCTCGTACGGGCTTCTGACGCGAAAAAAATGCATCGAAAAAAAACAGAATTGGTGTGAAAGTCAACGTGAACGACTGAACGTTTCTCGGGGCCAAAGTAAAAGGTCGGCTCAAGAAATTCTTGGTTTATGTGGCGACCTAAGTTTCTGTCGACGCTTGACTGCCTGAGACGCTCGGCAGCTGGACGGATGGCCGCTTATCATGTCGTTACTCGGCGTCGATATCTTTTATCGTTTTGTATTCAGTGGTGGTCATATGTAACGAGTTGCTTTGGCGCTGTGCGAGAAAAAGTAGAAAAACGTGATGTTTACACACAGATTAAAAGAACTGGGCACAGTGGGCAGATTAACCATATCTTCCCATGCCACTAAATGCAAGATTCAACATTATATGTAGTATAGGCTTGGATCTGGATCTTCACCTGGATTTGGGGCTATGTACATATTCGTGATGTTTTATTCGTGATAATGGTGTTTTGTTTTCGGTAGGTGTTTTGTAAAGTGTGAAACAAAGCGTCGTTTATCGAGGAGTACGCTTGTTGCATGCTGCTGCTGCTGCTGCTGCCCAGCGTCCAAGGCGCAGCGCGTGTATCCGCTAAGAAGCGTGGCAGACCGTACAGTTCTCTGTAGCCCCCAGGCACCGGCGCCCGGCCTCAGGCTGGAGTGCTGGACGTAGGGGGGGGGGGCTACGAGGCTACGATTTATCGGGGACTGGCGTCTCTTATGAATATGGTGAACTATGGATCTAACTTTTATACTGGTCCATTGTAATAACCTACTAGGCCATGCAGCTGCAGTCAGGTGAAGTTATATACTGTCAAGTCCGGTGTGGGATACACCGTTACGCAGTAGCATTAAGTATAGTGTAGATTTATGTATAGGTTCTAGGTGATGATCTGATGACGGTGACTCGGCACGTTCTTTGCTGTGGCCCGTGTACTGGGTGAAAATATTATATTTCGCTCTGAATAGCACACAGTGATCGAGCTTGAGGAATATCGAATGGTGTCCGGCTGTCCGGCTATACCTGTAACTAAAAGGATATTATGTACAAGACAGGCCTAGTTTAAGGTCGCTTCGTTTATCCCATTGCGCCGGAGGCTGATGTTAGAACTAACTACCCCCTGGTATCACGCGTCGGTTGTAGAGTCCGACTTGACGTGTTTGCTGTACATCAATGCAGGGTTGTCCGCTTGGCGTGTCGCGGCGGCGGTCTGCTGAAGGCTGAAGTCTCGACGTGACGTCGTTGGAAAGTCATTGACGGCTTCTTGACATTGAAGTGCTCACTCTGAGCCCCCACTCTCCACCAGTCAGAGAGAGAAGTAGAGTCCGTCTGTCATCTTGTCTTGCTTGCCGCAGCCTCTGCTTCACCCGTCTCTCTTCTCTTCCACTTTCTCTGGCATCGCCACCAACACAGCTCGACAGAAGGCAGGCATACGCCCTGTACGGTCATCAGAGTTGAGTTGCCAGTACTGTCTCTCCATGCAGTGTGCTGTCAAGTCCCTAAATCCTTGATAGATGACTGTTGGGAGGGTACAGTGCAAGTTGTCTGACCGCAAGCCATAAGCACGCGTGTGTGGGAATGCCACTTAACTCCCTTTCCGGATTAATTTTTTTCCTCGTTAATTTTTCACTTTCAAACGGGCAGGTGTAACCCTCGCTCCCACAAATGTCGCTGCCGCTTTCCATACGACTCTTGCCCCTGCGGGTGCATTTTTGTGTTGCTTATTACTCAAAGGTGAATGGAGAATAATGGGGTGTTTACACGATGAAGCAAATATGAAGCAAACATCAAGCAAACATGAAGCAAACTTAGAGCACACGTCGTGCACGTGTATATTCAGTACATTTGCTTCATGTTTGCTTCATCATGTAAACACTCTCTCTCTATATATATATAAAGTCTTCGGGGGCTAGGAATTGTGGCATTGACGCGGAACGTCTGGGTGGGGGAGAAAGTGCTTAGCAGTCTTAGCGCCTTGCTATACGTCATTGGCGAATGGCGAAGTTATCGCAACAGTTGCTGTATAATAACCAGCGCAACGCGCCTTATCGTTCAGTCGACGCCAGTATACGATGCTGCCGCTAGTTCCGGGCGCATTCTGGGCTAGTTTTCATTAGGTCATTGTGCGCCGATTTTCACCGGTTTTTAACACATTCTCGACAGTGATCATATGTCATAGGGTCTGTTGAGTGCAAATACCGCGTGCCTTCTGCTATGCACCGCTGTATATGTGTTATACTGACATTTTGTCGCAGTCAGTAGAGATGGGATAAGAAGTAGGGAAAGTGACTGCATGGTGTGTCTGTGTATCGATGCGGCTAAACGTGCATTTTACACTTCGTTGCTAAAAATCAACGGAACAAGAAAAGGGAAACCCAAAGTAGATCGTTCGAAAACGCGTTGACAAGTCTAATGTATACGCTTGTCGTATCAGTGCTATTTAGTAACTTAGTAGTATATGTAAAATTGAAGTAAGTTGAAACCGAAGATTGTAACATCTGTATGCCTGCGCCACGTGTTTTAACTGTTGCGGATGAAAGGGCAGGTGCGTGGTCTATCGGTCTGAAAGACCCATGTGTATAATAATAATAACGTCAGCCAACACGGTATTATTCATTACTCAGGGAGCTAGCAGAAAGTGGCAGTAATAACCAACGAGGTAGATTCTTGTGTCGATGGCATTGATGTAATGATTGAATGATGAGCAGCTAGCTGGCCTGGCGGTCGACGTGGGCGGGCAGGTGAGTGAGTGATTGATTGATTGAGCAGAAAGGTATGCCAGCCAGGACCAGCACGTGCCGTGCCGACACATTCCGTGTGTCAAGTGTGCCGACATGCTATTGTCGATGATGAACAAGGTGAAAAGTGCCGACACGTCATCGTCATCAATCAAGTGTGCCGCCCGCCCGCCGCTGCAGCGTCATCAATCGTCTTGGACGTCTGCTGCGCTGAGTTGCCTGGCTGTAGGTCTGACTGACGGCAGCGAGATTTGATGGATTTCTTCGCTGCGTTTAGTCGCTGCAGCCAGAGCTCCATCCCAGTCCCTTCATTATACTGCAGCTTCCATGCAGCAATCAGATTCATCGCCACACGTCAGTCAGTCAGTGTTTTGAGTCGGACGCCAGCCACGGCCCGCCAGACCCTCGCTGCAGCCACGGACGAAACGTTTTTGCATATGACCGATTTTGCGATATTCCAGACGTAAGTTTTCTATAAGAATTTTTCTCTACATTTTGTGTTCTGCCTTCTGAGAAAATTGGGGCTGCACCGGATCCAGAATGTTCAGATCCGACCGTATCCGGCGCATTTGTGCGCGTGCAGTTCTCAAAGCGGCGGATAAGTTATTGTCGACGTTAGCAGCAACAGTTTGCTTTCGCATCTGTTCGTAGTTAAGAAGTTAAGAGATGAGATTTAGCGTTTCGCAGCAGAGGCGTAATAGTCGGAGGGATTTCAACCCCATACTTCGAAAAAAGTCGCCGCAATTAACTTTAAGTAAAGTTTAAGAAAAGCTCTAGTTTTATCTTCCGTAACGTCGCTGTAAAAGACGGCCGGAAAACTCGAAGCTATACGCTGTGATGCCGTTACTTAGTTAAGTTGCTAAGTAAGTAAGTAAATTTGCATAGCGCACAATGTCAGCAGGAAAACCCGCTGAACCTGAGCTGCAAAATTGTTTTATTTTGTTTCAGGCTTCAGCTTTTTAGTTCTACGTCTATATGTGTGTGTGCTTTTGCTACCGGTGCGGTAAACGAAAATGCATATAAAGTCGATTAGTTTGCACTAATGATTTATACATGTAGAACACAACAAATCGGGAAGAGACAGAGAGAAAAAGAGAGAGAGAAGAGCTATAGAGAGATGGACAGACGGACAGACATGCCATATAACACGCACACACGCCTGGTCCACCTCATTTCATAAGCAATTTCACGAGCGCGCCGCGTACTTTCGCGGGCTTGCCGCCGCGAAAATCTAATCAATGTTGAAATCGGAGAAACTGTGCGCAAAAATTTCATTTCGAGCGGTGCCGACCGGTGGTCGGTGGGATGCGGCGGAAGGGCTGACGGCGATTGACGGACGAATGACCGTTGAGGTGAGATGGGCTCAGCTGGGCGAGGAAGATATAGAGGCGTGTAGGAGGAAGAAGGGAGGTTAGGGCGAGCTGATGGCGCTAATCTTGTGATGCTCACATACATGTGTAACGACAGTGGTTCATTACCGTATGTCTGCCGCGTATATACGTCGCCGTTTTTCTTTCTTTCGCTGAGCGGCTTTACAAAGTTTTCATTTTTGTGAATATGTTTTATTCACCACAAAATGGTAGTCGGAAAAGACAGTAAAGCATGCAACGTGTTTATAGCCTTATTCACTGTTCTACAGCATTACTTATTTAACTTTTGTTTATCATTAAACGCCAGAAGTTTTCCAGTAACATTGGTCTTAATTACTCAGATTTGCTGTCGCGTTGATCATCGAGCTCTTCATTGTAAATCTACACTCTGTCCGGAAATAATTAAACCCTAAGACATTGTACAATAGAAATGTCAAATTAGAACAAGTTCGAATATAATTTCGTATACTTTATCCCCAATAAATTGCTGAAGCGATCACCAACTTTCATTGAAAAATAGTATCTTTAGCGGAGATGCAATATGCAGTCACGTAATACAGAAATTAGTCGAAAAACCGATTTTCACTGATCTAGAAGAATGTGTCGGACACAAAGTATAAAGCCGCTGTCTTTTTTTTCAGTTAATTGCGATGGGCGTTATGTGAAGCGTTTACCTGTCCGGCAGAGGGAGCCAGCGCGTTGCTGTCTTTAGTTCAAAGTTGTTCGCTGTGAGGCGCTGGTTGCTTCGGCTGCTGCTGCTGCTGCTGCTATGAAGTCGCTTATTGTCACAGCGTTCTATTAGCAACTTGACACGCGTCATCCGCTGTCGTTATCGCGCTTTCGCTCTTTATCATTCGTGTTCCTCATCTTTGTCGCCGGCCGCGCGACACGTTGGAAATCTCTACACATCTGTGGGCTGTTGCGATTCGGGCACGGCCCGCACGGGAAACGAATGGCGTAATGCAGGCCAGTCAGAGTCGTAAGCCTACACAGAATTGACATAGGCAGGACAAAGTGATGTGTGGCTTTGGGCCCAACTGTAGGTAGGAGGCCTACCTGCAAACGATTTCAGTGTATTGTTGGCCCTAAGACGACTTTTCTGACAGAAAATGCATTTTGCTCACCTAAACGCCATTGGCGCTAGCTTTCTGTCGATGGCCCACTCCCCGCCGTGGCAGTTGAGCAGGGAATTTTTAGAGTGTCGGAAATTTGTCGGAAAATTTTTTTTTGCTGGAAAATTGTCGTCCAAAAATTAAAAAAAATTTTTGAAACCCCCATTTGGGAAAATTTAAAAGCAAAATTGAAATTTTTAGCACATTTCTCCGTTAAAAATTTATTGCTGTTTGTCGAAATTCTGCCGAAAATTTACAAGTTTCTGTCAGATAATTGAAATTTCCTGCCCATCTACTTTCTCTACTCACGACGCCGCTGTTCTCCTCTACTTAACTATTTTTACCACCTCGCCCGTCTTTTTCTCTTCGTTACTTTTTCCTCCAGCTGGACGGTCTGGGTAGCTCCCGCTCCTCTACCCTACAGGATAGAAGGAGCCTGGCTGCCAGAATCATTGCTCGTGAATTTTGAGCTACCGTAGAGTAAAATAGGCAGGTCTACTAGTTATTTTTATAGTTTTGCTAGGGGGCAAAGTATTGTCAATTTGTCAATGATTTCTGACGGTGGGACGCTTGCATCCATATCTGTCGCGGCTCTAATGCCCAAACTGTCAGCGTGCAGACTCTTTATGTATCTTCATCCCTTTCTCCGAGCTGCGGCTACTGACGCTGCTTTCAACGCCGGTCGTCTGTCGATAATTACTGCTGCGAGTTGCTGCTAATAATACAGTAATGTGACGTTTGGTCTTCGCGACAGCGCGCCGCCCGCCTCTAAACACCACTTGCTCGCATAGCTATCGGCCAGAACACCGGCTAATATAGACCTATATACAGTATTGTACGGATCTGCCACTTATTTTTGCTACTAATGGTGTGACAAAAATCCATTTAATACAAAGATGTGTGTGGTAAAATATTAAAACGAACATAAAACATGACATTGGACTTGCGATCGTGAGTCGTGGTTTCGATTTCCGGTCGGCTCGCTATCAAGTGCTTAGTGGGCTTACCTGGATGGATGACTGTCTTCGGACAGGTGAAACATGCGGACATATAATCAACACTAAGGTCAACTCAGCCTTTCATCCCTCTGGGGTTGGTAGATCGAGTATCGGTCTGTTTGGCTGGAGTTATGGCGGCGCGCGTTCACCTGTGACGGGTGGAAGGTAACACCGTGTAATCCCATATGGCAGGTGACACTCCGTAGCTCTGAAATGAGTTTTCGACGAAGAGCTATACCATTTAACCATTTAACTGATGCTTTAGGTAACATCAGTAATGTTAACAAGGCCAGACCACTCAGGGCCAAGGCCAAAGCCATTCCATAATGCAAAAACTTACGATAAAATATACAGTAATGAAATTCTGTTTTTCAAGTACTTTTACATATGCAACTTATGGAATTTAATAGCATCAGCTGCACCAGTCATCATTTACAACATAGAATGCAGAAATGAGTAGAACTATCCAGTTACTGACAGTCAAAACACTGCTAGTAGTTCGAAAGTTATTATAATTACCCAGTCACTAAAAGTCGAAAAACATTTTATCAGCTACAAATTCCATGTAAAAGATGAAGCAAAAAAGCCTGTTTTTACTGTTACAGTACTGCAGCATAAGCTAGTTAAAACAGTTCTGCCAGTTCGAAAGTCCGTTTTATACAGTGTTGGAAGCACTTGGGGGTGTTTCTCCCTAATTCACAGTGCTACATTGCATTAAAGGAAGACCAGTGATTCGAGCAAAGTGTCGATGGTGAATTTTGTAGTCCCACGAGACTATGGTGGTGGCCTTGATTCTTTGGCCAAGGCCAAATCTCTAAGGTCAAGGTCAAGGCCAAGGATTAACATCACTGGGTAACATAATTGTTGTTGTTGCAGGACCCGCCAGCGTCCGTATCACTGGGTCTGCAGATGGAGGAGCTCATCTTCAGTCTGGCAGACAATCATCTCTTTTTCAACGACCTTGAGGTTCGTCTTCAGTTTCTTTCTCAAGTACAGCGATAGACTTTAGGTTCAGAGCGCAGATCTGCTTTACAACAGTACTATAGCAAATTGTTTGTTTCATTGCTGTGGGGTTACCTTTATTTGTCCTATAAAATGGTAGCACAGACTAAGAAAAAAACATAAACATAATAAACGACACGGCGGACGGTGAAACACAAACGACAGTGACCACAAATAGATGAACATCTTAACTTACACGCAAAAAAGCTGAATACGTTTTTTTAAATTACACATGTTTCAGCAATGAATTTTTGTCAGAGTTATAGCTAACCATTGACCACCGGTAACATTTTAAAAACTGTACACTTTTTAGTGATTGGAAAAAAATTAAAAATTTATTTATACGCGCATGAAACGTGCAGTCTCACAGGAATATTTCGTTCAATAGATTTTACTGCTTTATTTTTTTTATATTTACTTATCCGCTTAGCGGTCTGCGACAGAAAAATAGTTTTCGATTGATCACGTTATTTATTTGTGTAATTAGTGCATCCGAGTATTTTTTTGTAATACTGCAAGTTACTTTGTAACTCAAGTAATCTAAAGCCGCCTATACTTTTCACGGTAGTGTAGCGACGCGTTTCGAATTTGATTCGATCTTAAGTGCAAATTAACTACGGAGTAACTGCTGTAACATCCTGTATAGCATTGAAAGAACTTTAAAAATAGGTCAGTATTTGATGCAGTTATGGCGTAACGTATGGCTTAATTTTACTGACTGGGGCAGCTGTAAAGCTTTCCAAGTCCCAAGTTCATCTGTCGTGTCGTGGGTGGCGGGCGGCTGGCCGTTGGCGCAGGTGTTTTGACCTCGCGACGGTCGCCGCAGCAATCGTGTCTTGAGCAGAATTACTACGTACGGGATAGACATTGGGTGATGAATAATGGACGCTGTAGACAGGGAGCAAAGCGAATGTCGACAGGATCAAGCGACACTGCATTACCACGCTCCCTGTGTCGTGTTGGGTGCCCCTCGACACATGCTCCCCCACCAGACAGAACTCCCCCCTACCGTACATCAGAGTTTGAATTGTGGAACACATTATTGCTGCGGGGTTGAATTTCTTGGCTCTTTGGAAGTCCGTTCAAAAATGTTAATCGTATGCATGTTGTATATCACTGACCTTTTCCCAACACATAGTTCGAAACTATGTCGGGGTCAAGAAAACTGTTGGGGAGGGGGCTTAACACCCAACGCTGGGCAGTTCAAACATTAGCCTACCAAACATGAGCCTCTACTAAACCTGCCCATAGGTAGGACAATTTACCAGAGAAAATCGCATAGTATATGGAGATGGCCCATGTAAGCGACTAAGTTCCTCCCGTGCCATGCTGAACATTGGTCATCCGACAATATGTTTCCAGTTGACACTTCGTGCAGTATCGCTGGCTTCATCTGCAGATCTTTCAGCATATTTTGCGTGTCTTTTGTTGTCTACCAATTTTCATCGTGCCATCTTCTTCCGGTCTCTTGTCTTTTGTTCTGTACCTCGCCCGGTTTGGTACGGGCTTATGTCCGTCTAGGAGGAGGGGGTTATTGCTCGTGGTATCGGTGGAGCGATGCGGCGTGTCGTGCGTGGATCGTGCAAGCTATTCTCTCAGCAGCAGTACCCGGCCACTGACCTGTCACCTGTGCACGTGTTTTATACCTGCGGGCCGCGCGCCGGCGGCATGTGACTTTGCATCTAGTTGTGGTCGGTCGGTCTATGGGTGGCATTATAGTGCTTCGCGATGTCTTTGATCTCCAGCGCCAGCATATTCGACGCAGGGCGTGTCAGATCGATTTTGCATTGACATTAAGCAACTGACGGACTTAGCCACTATACGAACAATGTCTGCTCTCTGTGTGGCCAGGACTAGTTCCTGAGTAATAGTACAGCGCCGGCATCACGGGTGTGGCCATTATTGCCGTGACCATGCATGAGTGACCACGCGTGGCTTTGGCTGCAGCGTATTTTGTTCTACGTGTTCTGTTCAAAGTTCGACGTTTGATTTTCATCATTTCCGGATCTTCTTTCGTTTACTTACGAGCGATAGGATAGGATTCGACGTGATGTGTATGCAACGCACTTTAGGACATCAGTAAAGTTGACGCCAAAATTTACGAAAAACTAAACCGGTTAATGCCGGAGGAAAACTGCTAAAAACCAAAAAAGCGAAAAATTGTAAAGAAAAAATTAAAATGCAGAGATCAACTGGCAGTGCTTGGCTGCAGTCCTGTCGTTGGAAATCATCATCATCATCATCACAGGTTTATTT
>Ga0209454_1003796_pt1 | contig 11003 bp, 7 predicted proteins | sample WorMetHERISLAND1_2_FD_187400 | JGI IMG/M metagenome (GOLD analysis project Ga0209454, IMG submission 187400) | Marine gutless worms symbiont microbial communities from Max Planck institute for Marine Microbiology, Germany - Olavius geniculatus... | ecosystem: Host-associated > Annelida >...
TTAACTAATTTTAACCATGTATGGCACTGAATGGCCTATTTTGTGCTGATGTGCCGTTAAGAAACTACTCACTCACACTCACTCACCCATATTTTGGACCAGCATTATAAAATTCGGCCTAGTACTGATTACTGTGCAAATTTTCGTGCTAATAGGCAGACACATTTCGGAGATCTCATGATTGAAATTTTTAAAGATAAATAACTAAATATCTGCAGCAAAACATAAGCCCACTCCGAAATCTATCTCTTTCGGGCAGACTAATGTACAGGATTGCAGTCATTGAACCACAAAGAAGGACTGCTTGCACTATCAAGATATAATTGCCATGGCTTGTCGTCATCTTGATGGCAAGTAACGACTCAAGTAGCCTACTCAGCTCAGTTTTTAATGTATACTTCAGTACATCAAAAGCAGACACCTGTGATTACATATACCAGTTGCACTGTTCATATGTTTTGTTTTTTTACTGGTCATATGCCTTCTTTATTCAGTAAAATACAAATTCTCAAAATCTGGTCATCTCATTGTGAACCACCAAAGCCAACTCAGCCTTTCATCCTTCAGTGGTGTGTAAATCGAATACCGGCCTGTCTGGCTGAAGTCAAGGTGGAGTATATTCACCTGTGTCAGGTGGCAGGTGCATTGGTCCATTGCATGATCCATTTGGCAGGTGTAGCTCTGAGATAAGTATGAGCTGTAGACAGCTTTCAACTTGTCCAGTATGGTGGTTGGGAATAATGTTTTTCTGGTTGAAGGCATTTGGTGAAAGCTGGTCTGCTGTCGGCTGTCAGCAGTGACTCCTGGTCTCTCGGCATTCCAACCCTGCACACGTTCATTAAGACATTCAACATCGGTCGCAGGGCACTGCTCACCGTCATCAACAAGAGCAAATATTACGAGATCACCGAACAGGTTTGACACACGCTCAATTCGTTGGCATATTGTTTTTGATATTTATTTTGGTCCAGAATTTGTATGCACCGGATCCATATTCTAGTTCTTAAAAAGCCAGTTTTTCCGCATTTGGACGTGGTTGGAAATTTCTGCACTCAGGTGATTCTTGGGTTTTCTGCAATAACACGGCAGTAAGTTAAACGTGAAGTTAAGACAAAGTTGTTATAAGCACAGGTGGTGTTGTTGATTGTTGTGTTAGTTCAGCTTGCTGTGATTGGGATTTTGTTACTGTCAGTCATATTGTTGGCTCATTCAGATAGTTACAAGCCAAGACTGGTCTTGTTATTTTTGCTGTGTGTACACTGAGGCTGTGCTAACATCTCCCAAATCCAAAAATGCATTCAAAAATTTAGACAGATTTGTCCAGAATTGCCAAAAATGGCCAGAAGCTGAATCTGGCAGAGCGCTAGCTAGAATCAGATATTTAAGAACAAGAAATCTGAGCTAATGCTCGAAAGCACTGACGACGAGCTTCTTACAAATGTCAACATCAATGACCTTGAACCCTAAAAATGTTGATTTAAAGTGATTTTTGGCTGCACAAGAGTGAACTGCGACAAAATGGATGGAGATAAACTAAGATTACCTGCGAGCAGGAACTGCCATAGGCTCTCGCGCGTCTCATGAGCATTAGCTCAGATTTCTTGGTACGTTAGATGAGCCAATATCAGTAGAATAACGCCATTTGAAGGGGGTGCCCCTCTTTCGCCCTCTCGTTCGTGGGGACACCGTTACCCAGTGGCATGAAATTTTGTCACAAAATACCAGAGACTAAGCTGTCATACGGTGAAAACCCGAAGTCTCTATCTCACCTGGTCTCCAAATGGTACCAGGTTGTGACAGGCAGATGGACAGACAGAATTACCGTAGCTAATACGCGCTGTAGCTATGCTAGCTCTCGCGCGTAAAAACTGGACCTCTGTCATGTTTTAAGATAACTCTGGCAAATTTTTTTTGATTGTCAATAACTCCCTGTACATCTGATCATTCTGCTTTCTCAGCTGTGCCGAGAGCTTGCTAGTGATTGCAGCACATTTTTATTATTTGTACATTATCGCAGCCAATAACTCTATTAAAACGTTAAAATACTAGGCAAACGAGCAAAAATTAGATAAGGTTAGTCAAACACTATGCTAGAAAGCATTTCTCATACTGATATGTTTGCATTTTAAGCGGTTTATACAAATGATTAATGAGCATGCTGTAAATAATACGTTTTCTGTGAGTTATTGCATGTTGTTCATACATTTGAGTTTGTCCATGTAAATTATGCAGGAACTGCTTCAGCGCAAGTTGCCTCGAGTCGCTCGGCTTGGCATGGCATACCATGTACATGACGTCGTCGGCGACAATGTTGTTGTGTGGTATGTTTACTAGAGCTGCCAAATTATTGATCAATCATTTAATCGTTAATTATTTATCAATTAAATTTTAATCGTTCAGATTCTAATTAAAGTCACAACAATAAAAACATTGTGAAATACACTGTGTCTAGAAAAAGTAACCCCCTATACATTGTACAATAGAAATGTCAAATCCAAACAAATCAGAATAAAATCATAGTTAATGGCTAACTAACTGCTAGTTTTTGTAACGTTAACTGTTAAAAATTTTTAATCATTAGTAGCTGTAATATTTACTTTCGGCAGTACTGCTGTAGTTTTGTGTTTCAAACTCACATTTCTATTTTGCCTCAGAATTGCTTGAACTGTGCCATGAGTCAAAAAGTCTGATGCTGGCAAGTTTTTTCTTTGCAGTCATTTGCTGATTTTAGACAATTATAACATTGCTTTATCACACCACAGATTTGAATAATAATTCTAAAATTTGCATAATATAGTGTTATTTTGTTTATTTCCGTTGTTTTTATGACAGTTTTCATGTGGGTAAAATAAATTCACTTTCTTAATTATTGACTTGACTTTTTGGCAGCAACCTGTGGCATGAGCTTCCGTCGGACTTCACCTTTGTATCGTCTTCTTGATCTTCAGGCAGCATCAAAAGATTTTTTCATTCTGTCATTCTTGTCTTGACTTATAGGTTTGACACTTTGATGATATGGTTTTAGAGATATTTTTTTCATTCAAGCCATTACCCACTGTTGCTGCTGCTGATGATGATGATTAGGCTTCAAAGGATTTTGTCGCCAAAAATGCCACTTTTTCTCTGTAAAAAGTGCAAATTTTGCCAAACATTCTGCCACAAATCCTGAATTTTGCCGCTTTTTCTCTGTCTTAAAATAAGGCTCTTTCAGCAGTGTATAACTGTAACTGTGTTAAGTTATTCTATGAAGTTTTGCCAAAACAGTTTTGAGGCTTTTGGCTTCCACTTTTCTTTTTTATTTATGAAAAAGTGCAAATTTTGTCTATAATTTTGCCACAAATCTCAAGTTTTGCCAGTTTTTTGCCATCCAAAATTAAGTGCTTGTTATGATAAGTATGTTCCGAAGGATTCTGCTGCCAAAAGTGACATTTTTCGAAAAGTGCAAATTTAGTAAGTTTTGTCAAATTTCATCAGAAATGAATGTTTTCATCATGACTGCCAGTTTTTGTCATTTCGTCAGTTTTTCATTAAAAACGAAATCCTTTGGAGACCAATGATGATGATGAAGCTGTGGATGTGTGTTGCAGTCATTATAGCACTACTGGCGGCAAGCTGCTACGACTATCAACGTCAGCGGCAACAGCGCCAGCACCGCTCTTGACAATAAAGCACGCCGTATCAGACGATGACTTTCTATAGTCAGACCAGATGCCAGTGTCATCTTTTCAGTTGCCAGCGATTGTCTGTTTATGTTAATTGATTACATTTGTGTATTTATCTTTCTGTTTTTTTTTTTTGCAATTACAGATACGTTGCGGTAGTCGCAGTTTATTTGTTCGAAGTCTTTCATGAGGATGACTGAGTGATGTGATATGCGCTGTGTCTGCCTATCTGTGTCATGTCTATACTGCTAATTATCACTGTGATTACTTACTGAGAGGCTGATGATGACAACTAACTTGGAGTTTATCGCACTTTATTGCAAAATTTGTAGGGTAGATATACCATGAATGTCGTTATTAGCAAGCTATTGACTGACTGTTGCTTGTGCAGAGATTATATCGGCCCTAATCCTCTGCCTTTGATCGGTTTTTCAGTTAACAGCATATCTTTTTTATTTTCACACCGCAGATCCATTTAATAATTCTGATATTTGCACGATGGTAGTTTATTTCATTTTGCTTTCATTTCATTTTGCTTTTGTTTCAGTAAGGGTCGTAATTCATATTTATGTCCGTATGTAGCAGTGTGCACTAAAGCTGTTTTGAAGTCTGCCGTGTGTTTAGCAATTTGTTTGAAGATTTGCTTTGAGCCGGATTACTGAAAAAGGCCATATGTGCATAGTTGTCCATGTGGTGCTTTAATTACGTGAATTTTGAGTTTGTGATTGAGAGCTTTTTGTTGCCTCAGAGTCAGTTGATGCTGCTTATTTAAGCTGCACTGCACATTGGACGGTTGAAGATACAGGTTGACTACTGACTATGCTTTGTTGCCTACAAGTTATCGGTAACCATGTTACAATGCGTGTTTTTTGCATAATTCTTTGCATCACTTTCAGTTGTGGTTCGTCAATCATTCCTACAGTATGCATGTACACTTATACCAAAATAATACCATTATCAGTAATTTTCAGTTATGTGTATCAGACATGTGTTTGGGCGTAAATTATTTGACATGGTTCATTCACTTTTTCACTCTGTCAGACGTGACTTATTTTGCAGCCCATCTCAGATTGATAATTTCTAATCCATTTCAGTTGTTTTTCTGTTCAAAATCCAACCTTAGTCCAACCAGTTTTGCCAACTTTATGCTAGTGATTTTATTGCCATTTTTGTTAATCAAAGAATTTCTGAGCTTACGGAATATTCTGATATGTAAAGCGATTAAGTCGTTATTTATTCAGTCAAAATGCGTCTTTGGTAAGTTCAGAATTTATACTGTTTATTTCTGAGTGTAACTTTGGATCAATAAGTGAGGCCTATTGATTTTTTGGCTTTGATTATTTTGTTCTCTCCAGTGGTGTGGAGGGTTAAGAAATTAGGGGGAAGAGGACAGGAAGTTGCATTTTTCAAACAGTCAACTGCAAGTGTCTGACAAAAGAGATTACCGCTGCTCAAGACTTTAATTTTACTTTTAGATTTCTGAAAAAAATGTGTTTTTAGCCCAAATTTTGTACTTCTGGAGGAAATTTTTTTGACAAGGAGAATTTTTCAACACGCTAAAATTTGCCTCTCTTTGTCCCCTCCATCCTCTCCTACCATGACAGCACTGGTTCAAATAGAGGTAATCTCTAGGCTCGACTTGGCCTGGTCTTGCGCTACCTATGTGCCACCCATCTGTGGCATGTGTCTGATATGTGGCTGTGTCAGTCAACCGCAGTCGGTATGCGTGATGCGTAGTTGCAGCAGTATTTACAAGTCACAAGTGAGCGGCGAACAAATCTGTCTTTTGACAGTGAGCTTCACTGTGTTTGTGTTCTTTCACGTTTGCTGAATACATCTGAGCTATGCTGCTGAAACAGTTTCGTGAGATGTTGCCGTCTTAGTTTTGAGGCTTGTTGCCTTCTGTGAGTGTTTGAAGGCAGGTAGATATTCCGTTTTGTACTGTGCATGTATCTCTGTAGTTGTATCTACAACACTGGCTCAGCATTTCTGTCTGTTGGATCATTGTATGCCATATTGTTCTTTGTTTAACAAATCATTTCATCTGTATGGTTGCCATCACCTGTGACGGCCAACTTAATTTGTGCAGAAAATCTGACATACTTCTTGTCACTATATCAAAACATGCTGACATTTGCTGGTACGATAATCTGAAATTTATGACTTGTGTAGCCATATCTCGGTGCTGTTTTGGTGTCATTTAACAAGACTGTGCAGCCGTTGAGGGGCTGCCCGCTATGGGGTCGTCCTTGCTGTTGATCAAATGTCGATATTGGAATAATATTTCAATATTTGTCCACCACGAGCTAATATCGCAAAAATACAAAGTAATCTATGGTTTTGTCAACGACTATGTAAACGGTAAACAATAAACATAGAGATGCTGAAGTTAACCACGCAATTAGCCGCCGTGACCTTGACCTTTGACCCCTTGACATTGAAATTGGTCCATCGGGTGCTGGTGTCCCAGGGACCCTTCCTACCAAGTTTGGTATTCGTAGGCCTTTTCGTTTTCCCTGTAGGTAGCGGCATGGGAAAGACAGACGGACGGACAGGCGGACACGATCGATATATGATGGGTCCTCCTTCTAGGAAGGGCGGCCCTATAATAAGGTGCTTTATATTCAAATTACAACCTAACATTGTAAAGCTTAATTGCTAAGATGTGCAGCATTTTCTGTATTTAAGTAAGTGTAAGTAAGTAAGTACGTGCATATTAAAAGTGCACAATGTCAGCCAGTGGCCGAATCTGAGGCACTTGGCTGAGCTGTGATTCAGTGATTTACAAACAGATTTGGTCATAATTAAGTAAGCAGGTGAATAAAAAAATTAAATAGCATGTACCTGTATGAAAACTTTTTGTGTTGCGTACAAGAGTAGTTAAAAAGTAACAAATTTTTGGTAGTTTGAAATGAACATTATTCAGAGTGTTGTCAGAGTTTTTAGCAACAACTGCTGGAAATATTGTAGCTACAATGAACGATATGTGTAGTAAATGTTCCAGAGTCCCGTAGTCTGAAATCCCCTGGCAGATCTTCAGAAAAAAAACACAAGGAAATTGTAACAAGTGAAACCAGGAATGCACCGAAAAATGTCGCAACTGTTGCAGTCATGAATTATGTTGGTTGTTAGTCATTGGTTATTACCTCACAGATTGTCATCATTCATTGAAAATGCCTAACCTGCTGGGTTTTTATTTGCTTTGGGTTTTTTGGGGGGAGGGTATGCTTAAGTTGACGGGCTTAGGGGATGTTATGAGTTGTGCTTCGTCTGATGTAGGGTACTGGAATTATGCGTAAAATATCTGCCGATTTTGCGCAGCACTTTGAAGATTTATTTGGCAATGTTTATTTCTAGCTTCTCTGCACTAGTGCATAATTATACTTTTGAATATTTGAAGTAATTTGGCAATGTTTCTGTTCTTGTGCGTTAGAAAATGATAGATAACGGGAAAATGGCTAGCATAGTATATGCACAGTTAGCATAAAGAGGAAGAATGCATTGTGTGTAACTCGGATTGTGCGCAGTTTGATTAATTATGCTTAAAGTTGTGCACGTGTGTAGTCTCATAATTCCATGATTTATAGGTCTGATCAGTGACTGCCTGTAGCAAAACCAGAGTTGGACCAGATCAGGTTAAATGTCAGTGTGTTGATGGTGACCAAATCTTTTGAAAACTTGGAAAAGTTGTGGAATTTACCATAAGTCATAAGCACATGTCAAGTTCCAACTCTTGCGAGTAATGCAAGTGTCTGTGGAGTGATGGCGTGATTCTCAGAAATTTTTCAGTTTTTTAAATTGTAGAATTTATTTTGTCATTAATTCTATGAGCATAATATGACATCATGTATGTAATGGTCATGTTGTGCGTGTCTGATATTCAAAAGTATAATTATGCACTAGTGCAGAGAAGCGTATATGGAAGATCTGTTGCTGCAGCTGCAAGTGCTGTATTTGCATCTCTTTAATGACATTCTGTGATTCTGCTATTAGTTTTATGACCATAATCTTAGTAGAGTATTGTTTCTTCTACGTGGTGGACAGTTGCAGGAGAAGAGTTTAGATTATGGTCAGGGGCATACTAACCATAACCATGGGGCAGACCCCCGGGGCTGCAACCTCATGCCTACAACTCAGATAGGCCCACCATTATGGGTAAAAATAAATTTTGCAGATTTTTACTCAGAATTTTGCATTCGTTGCATGTTGATCAGAAAACTTGTATTTCTACTGGATAAAGCAAAAAAGCCGAAGTAATTTAGCACTCGAATGCCCTATGCATGCACCATAATATGCATTTCCATCCGCTGTGAGATTGGGCGTTGCTTCCCATACTCATCTTGTATTATTTAGTTCGTGTTAGGCCCATTTAAAATTATCAGCCCCAGGCTAACGTCAGTCTTAGTATGCCGCTGATTATTGTTGTGAATTTGTGCAGAATACTGAGGAAAGATACGTGCCTAGTTTTGTTTAAAGATAACTGTTTCTGGTTAACAGTGCGAATACTGTTTGTCTGTTGCAGAGCCATATCGCATATACCGTAATTTTTTTTCTGACATGGTGCATATATTTCTAGTTTATTTTTGAAGATTAATTTGTTTACCTTTCTGCATAATTTGCAGGAATATTGGTGACTCATGACTAGCGGACATTAGTATTTACTTGTAGGCTAGTCATCAGAACTTGTGCAAATAGTGTATTTGTGCTAGCCCTAGTGTGCGTGGGGTGCTTGAGTAATTTGACCAGTGTGTTAATTTTTTAAAAATTGTTGTAAATCTCAGAGCAAAGAGAGAAGAGAACTGAAATATAAAGTTTGATCGTAGTAATCGATTGATCAGCGGCGTCGCATGAGCAAAGAGGCAACCCTACCCCTCCCCCATCTAAATTTTGGCCTGCGGGATGATTTTCTTGTCCGAAATTTTTTTCCCAATATTACAAAACTTGGGGCTTAAAGTCTCTTATTTGTTGGGAATTTTTGGGGCAGAGGTGAATTTTTTGACCATCTGTGATTCTGCATCTACTCCAGCAGAAATTCGCAGCTGCCTGTTGGGAAATTACAAGTTTTGTCCGTCGCCCAAACTTTTGAGCCCACAACGCCACTGATGGATCTTATGCATTATTGCTGCTGAAGCACACAGTTAAAATACTGCACACTGCACAAACTGGGTTTTTATTCTAATTTTTCACAGTGTTCACTGCATCTTCAGTGAACATCAATAAGAAGTTTTCTGCCACCTGTGGATAGCCAGAAGTGTTTTTGTTAGTGGCAAATACGAGGATTTGGTTTTTCATGTTGCATCTTTATTGCTGTGGTTGTATGATGATGTAAGCTAATTATTCCACTTATACTGTCTATGTCTATCATACAGTATGATAAGGTGTTGATATGGGTCCAATGCTTTCATTATTATTAAGTATCATATAGTAATTCGTCATGTAAATACATTTTCTCATCACCACTGAGATTTTGCAGTGTTAAATTCAGTAAACTGGATAGTTGGCTGACTGGGTTGGTATGTGATCATAAGAATGTTCTTTTACATCAAACCTTTTCTCGGAAAGTACAATAATCTGAAGTTGAGATCTTGTATGTCGACAGAGAGTTTGATTCCCGTTGCCAGTTTTGCCTTCATCAGCAGTTCTGCTAAGAACCACAGTGGTGAACGTGCTAGAAGTGTCTGCATTTAAAGAGCAGACTTTTCTAGTCTTGAGATTAACAGGATAGATGATTTTGTGTATTAAGTTGTCTTGTTTTGGCACCCTTATTGCTCAGAGAGTTAATTACTTCCTTGTCTATTGGTTTCGGTTATTATAGTTGTTTTCAGATTTTCGTTTTTGCAAACAAGATTATTGGTAAGGATGATGATGACAATGATGATGATATGGATTGGCTGGTGGTATTTTTCAACCGGTTTAATCGTCGTCGTCTGATGTGCACTATTTTTGTTAACGGTAGTTACTGATTTATGTAAAAAATAATAAAAAGCCACTTGAGCAGTAAAGAGAAGTGATCTGTGTACACGCACAATACAGATTCTGTTCACGTACAAATACTGTTTTAAACGTTGTTTTTTTGATAAAGGATTAATAAGTGGGTGCAAAATGACAGGCTTAGTGTATGCCTGCGATAGTGATTTTCAGCATTACTCACACCCCGTTGCAATTACCCGGGTAGGCGTACCCAGACTCAGTTTCAACTTTCAAGTAACTGAGGAAAAAACGACACTTCAATAACACGTACATGACACGTAACGAATATTTTTCACAAACCCAGGTTTTACGTCTAAAACGTGAATAATGTCTTTACGATGTCAAATATGCATACGTCCATCAACGAAATGGCATGAAACTGAACCTCGCTTGCAGAGCAGAACTTCGCCACAAAGGTCACAGGAAGTGCGATTTTCATTGATTTCGTCGGTATTTAGTCCAAAACGGGTATCTGTTACCGGGATTTGTAACCGGATAATAAATTTTGGAATCAGGTCCGGGTACCCGGTTCTTGCTGAAAATTACTAGCCTGCGACCTTACCACGCAACGCAGATGCTATCAGCAGCGGGATGGGAGGCGATGTGCCATAAAAGACCCATACAACTCACTAAAATATCTCCTTCATAGCTTAAGTTTAACAACGAGAGCACATTTATCGAAGTAATACAATAGATTAATCATTTAATTAATTAATTAATAGATTAATTAAGCTCAAAAGTCAAATGATTTACAAGTGATAGTCAAATGAATTTTAGCCCCTTTGTATCTGAGTTTTCTTGCAGGTCAGGCTTTAAAGCAACTGAAACAGAATTTTTCTAAGCTCCAGCCAGTAGATTTTTTTTAAATGCGGTTGCGTGAAAACTAACTGTTAACAATAAACATTAAAACTTTGACTGCTGACGGCCTACGGAAAGTAGTTCGTGATTTTGGTGATAAGATCACTGAATTTTGAGTTTGCATTTTACAAAAAGCCTGGGCAGTGCTTTGAGTCATTGAGTCATCGTGTTCTAAAATTCGTAAAAATTTTTGAAATTCGTAAACTACGTAAAATGCCAATAAGTGTCGAACTGTGCCGGCAGTACTGGCTCAACCGCACAACATACAAGACCTGGTGATTTTGTCACGCGATAGATGAAGTGACGCGTGAATGATGCGGAGCGTGACTCCATGAACGGGTAAAACCACAGCTGCAGCAACAGCATCAGATCGAGACTACAGGGACTGCTGCGCGCGCAGAACGCCAATGATAAACAACAACCTGCGATAGGCACGCGCAGCCCTGCCTGCTCTTGCTGAACCCATCCGCAGCCGTAGAGTCGTCGACTTGCTATTTTGCGCGAGCCTGCTTG
>Ga0209454_1003800_pt1 | contig 11002 bp, 4 predicted proteins | sample WorMetHERISLAND1_2_FD_187400 | JGI IMG/M metagenome (GOLD analysis project Ga0209454, IMG submission 187400) | Marine gutless worms symbiont microbial communities from Max Planck institute for Marine Microbiology, Germany - Olavius geniculatus... | ecosystem: Host-associated > Annelida >...
AAATGATAGTGCGCTATATAAATGTTTACTTATTATTATTATTATTATTATTATTATGTGCGTTCAATTTTATAATGCCGGTCCAAAATTTCGGAAGGCCCACCTTAGGAAAATTTCAGGGGGAAAAACGTGCAAAATTTGGCCCGATTTCGGACGACTTTAAAGTTCGGCGGCGAACATCTCCGAAAGGAATGAAGATATTCAAAATCAGTCAAATACTTGATCTACGGCGATTCCTCTCGCGTTAGGCAAAACATGTTTGGTGAAGTTTGGTCCAGTAAGCTTAAAGATCTCGATGTCAAATCGTACCCACCAAAAGCGCCTTTTTCGGAAAATCATATTTCGGCCCCTAAGGGGTGCTGTGCACCCAAATTTTTACACGCGCTAGAAAATAACCAAGTCTTACTAGAGCATCCCGCGACGGGGACGCGGGCTTCTTACAATTTTTCTCAAAGGGTGGTCAAAAATTGGCTTAAAATGTAGCGTATTAGCGCGAGAACTTTGGAGCCAAAGAGAGTAGCTTTATGAAACTTTGCTACGTGACGTGCTGTTAGATGAGAATGATAACTTGTGTACAACTTTTGGAAGCACCGCCCTCTTGAAATTTGAGAGGAAAAAACGTCCAAAATTTAGTACGTTTTACGACAACTTTCGAGTTTGACCGCAAATATCTCTGAACTGGACAGAGCTATCGACAAGCTGTCAACGGCATTATCAAATACAGTTAATTCCACGTTGAACAAGAAAAATTTGGTAAACTTTGGTCTACTAACACCAAAAATTATGCGGCTAATGTTTACCCACTCAAATTGACTTTTTCGAAAGGCCATATTTCGGCCCCAAGGGGGTGCTGTGCCGCCATATTTTTACACGTGCTAAAGAATGACCAAGTCTTACTAGCGCACCCCCCACCGGAGACAAGGGCCTTCTTTACAATTTTTTTAAAGGGCGATCAAAAATTGGTTTAAAATGCAGCGTAATAGCTGCGAGAACTTTGGAGACAGGGGGAGTAGCTGCATGAAACTTTGAGAAGCAAAGTAAAGATACTACAGCACAAAAAACTACACGCAAACAGTTATTCAGTAAAATTTGAAAAAATAAGAATCGCACTAATTTTTTGAGGGTCTAATAGAAAATTTAGGGATGGAGCTTTTTTGCGGAAGGACGGCAACCGGAAGAACATGAATTTTTACGCATTACTCGCTGCAGCTGCCTTGCAGTTTGTGCACCGCTAGCCCCCGTCAAGCTGATTAAATAAATTTACAAGATGAAAAAAATAACCAACAACTATAGGCTATGTAAGTCCATCAAATTACGACCTTTATTTGTTCGCCATAAACGCTGTAGTTTGATTCGTCATTTACAGGCCTACAGCTTATCGTATTATTCGTGGTTCGTATGCGCAGATGCGGTCACACGTTAATTCCCGTTCGTTTCTGTTGAGAAAGTCGGTCGACAATTTCCTGCATAGATTACTTCCTCGCTCATGGATACCGCTTTACACTATGGTCAGCAGCAATAAAGGCTTCAGCTATTGTTCGTGGATAGATACTTATTTTTGTATTTCAAAGTTCTTGCTCACGCCTAAATTTATGGAACATTCTATAAAGGGCACATGCCTTATTGATATTCTGTCAGTGTGGACACTTAGTAAAAAAGTGCCTCTCAGACTCATACATAGCAGACACCAGAGTGGATGTTGACTTACATAATTTATTTATAATAAACTAGAAAGCAGTTAGAGCCCGCACACCTCCGCCAAGGCAATGTTGTTCGCTAGGTGGCACCATCTTCGGTTTTGCAGAGGGTTTCCTTATGCCCCGTTGAAAGCAATGGTAACGAAAATTTCAAAGTGATCCAGAATCCAGGATTCTTTTTTGATCACCCCCAAAATTAAATCACTGGTAGACTGTGCCATGCCCGACATACCCTCAAAATTTCAGAAAGATTTGTCCATAACTTATTGAGTTATCTTGCTAACAGACAGACAGACAAACAAACAAAGTCTGGCAAAAACATTACCTCTTTGGCGGAGGTAACAAGGGGCTAGTCAAAAGTCTCGGATTGAAAACAAAATAATAATTTTTTTCCAGTACGGCTGTAAACTTAACTCTGCTGCGGACCGCGGTGGTGAACTAAAGGCGAAGTCGGCTGAGAAACTTCAATTCGATGTCGTCTTAATTTTGCTCGACTAGGTTTTTTTAACTCCTCGGCGCACGGCGTTTCATTGTCAGTGCTTGTGACGCCTTGTTTTGCACGAGCTCTTCATTTGGTAATACCTCTATATTATTGCAAATATCACGCATAGCCTATGGTCTTTTGGCGGCCATTCAGACGTCAAATTAATATGTTTAGCTGCGTGCAAGGCGTTACAAAGATAAGCCACAATTATCAGCAAACTTATTTTACGACGTACTGCTTCTCTTGACAACCTCGACTTTGTTTGCTTTACCAGTTGCTTAATTCAGTCACAGAAAATTACTGACTGCTGCAAGAATATAAGCTTTGTTTTGCCCATTTTGTGTTATTTTGTGTTTTAGATGATTTTTAGTCGAATTTTTACTCTTGTCGCGACAATCTGGACATTAATTGCTTGATGTGTTTTGCTGACTGTGTTTGTGGTTGCTCTTTGCATCTGCATGTTTTTATATATATTTTCTTACTTTTTACTATTCTTTTAGGTTTAGATGATTTACCTGATACAAATAAAGATTGATTGATTGCTGGACGTAGCCGACGAGACTGCTAATGATTATTCAACACTGGATAGTTCGTCGGCAGAGCCCTAGAACTGGGGCATCACACCGACGGGCATTACGGGCCATGGTCGTGAATCTGTTGTGTGACGCCGCGTTTAGAACATAACCGTGCGATCTGTCATAGCAGGTGGATCGGCGCAACGTCCATGGGTTTTTAAATAATGCCTATAATTAGGCAACAGTTAGAGTTTGACTGAAGTCACCCTGTACGTGCTTGTTGTGCAGGTTGCTTTTACGCGGATCCGCTACAGCGAATGTGTAGCTCGGCGGCATTGGCAGAACAAGGTCTGTTTTAACGATTTCACGTTTCAGTTTTACCCTTAGTTTCCGTTTTCGCTTTTTTTCTAATTTGAGGCTTATATCTCTTTCATAACTTTTTCTGTTTCCTGATTTTAAAACCACTTTTTGTATGTGTGTTTTTTATTTTTAATTCCGTTAGAAATAGTTTACGTTTTTTCAACTTACATGCTAGGTTAAACTGCCAAACTATTAGTGTCTATAAAGTAAACGTGAACAATCTACTCAGTCTGCGTCACTGTGCAGGTGCCTCTGATTTCATTGCAGCATATAATATACGTTTTTGATTGATTGTTTGATTGCGAGCCTACATGTACACATAATACATATATAACAGGCCTATCGTATCATACTTGTATTTGACGGTAGTATCAAATTACTCGAAAGGACAGTGTTGAATAAACTTTCAATTTATTTCACGGTGCATCATAAACTTTAATATCAGGCGATCGGTGGTCTGTTTTGAGTTACAGGTTCTTCGCGTCGCGTCTTTTGTTCTGGTGGGTACAGCCGTTGCCTCGACTGTTTCTGCTGTCGTCTATCTGATGACGTCACACCGAAATGTCACGTGGTTCTACGTCGACAAGATGGCAAGCAAGATAGCTGCTGGTTGGGCGCGGTTGTGAATGAAAATGCTCGGGATTTTTTACGTACTTTTGTAGGGCTGTGAAAGTCGATGACTAGGCCTACTCACTCGATAAATCGCCAGAAATGATTGTTTTCAAAATATCGATTTTCTGATCGCTTTTTGCGGCAACGCATACCATTCAATCGATAAGATGTTTCGAAAAGGGCGACGAATTACATAATCGTAATGACATAATAATAATGTATAATGATGACGTAATTATTACGCTATTTTGCTGTTTTAATTTAAGCAGATAACAGATTTACGTATACTAAACTTAAAGAGAAAGGCGCGTTCAGTTGAAAAAACGCATCAAAAACCAGAAGTCCAGGCATTTACTTGACTTTCGTAATACACAAATATTTACTAAATACAGTACTAATTTTTTTTATCAAATTTTAATTAAACTATAAGTTTTAAACAAAATTTTATATTACCATTTTAAATTCATAACAACTGTCAACATACGTTGTTCAAATATCGAACAATAAATCATTCGTAAAGTTCGAACTTTTTAGTGTAAAAACGTGCTGTGAAAAAAATCTTCATCACCATTACCGTTATCGTCATCACTGATTTTCCAAAAATGCAATTACATAATGAATAAGTAAGTAATAAGTAGGTAATCCTTCATTTTTCAAAAGTAAAACTATATCAGTAAAACTATATCAACAATATCAGATAATACAACATAGCAAATTGCAAAAATACAAGGTAATACAGTAAAAAATAGTTACATTATTAATGTTTTGGTACAAGAAATTTGCACACAGTTATCTTACAAGTATCTTCGAATAAATTTCACAGTAGGCCTACTTAACAATAAAAACTAACTCTCCTCGTACAGGTTGTATGGCACGGTGGCAAGGCAATACAACTAGCAGAGAATTGACGAAAAAAATAAAGAAAAAGACCAATGATTTTTTAAAAATCACAACCTGGCGAAGCGTTCATGTTAAATTTTCAATATGTATCATTATTTGAAAGCCTAAGTTACACTAATTTTTGTATTTTAAAAAACTTGAGAGAACCCAGAAACTTATGCAAATCAATATGTTTCGACCAGAATCGTATTTGGAAAAGGTAGTTCACGGGTTCAACTTGACAAATCAACAAAACACATAGGCGACTGAAAATGCTAGGCCTACCGTTCTGTGCGTTTTGAAAGCCGGAAATGCTTCAAAATGCATTTGATGCAGGTGCGCGCTCCGCCCCGGACTCCACTGGAACCGGTTACAATGTTCCCAGACCCTTCAACTGGAATTAAGCAAGGCAGACGAAGAAAAGGGAAAATGGGAAAAAGATAAACGCAAAGAAAGACAAAATGATGTAAAAGGATGGAGAAGGTCAACTATCCCAAGCAAAAAATCGAGCCACGGTCTTGGTCTCAGTCTTAATTATGCGTACAAATTCACACGAAACAAGACATAACAATACGCTACACGAATGATAATCTATGAACTACAGTAGTTTGATTTGAAATAACCAGTAAGACCCTGTTAGTTGCTGCAAGCAGTGCATTTTCATAAACGACATGATGTGCGGCGATTTACACGTGATTTCTGAACCTTGGAGGCGGTACATGGGGCACTAATTTTTGTAAATGAGAGTCACCAAAAGCGCGGAAGATGTTGAGATCTGGGGAAATACTGTTAGTCATACACCCTTCAGCAACAGCGAAGTTGGAGGTGCCGCTGAGGCAATTTTATGCAATCGTGTAGGACACTGCAGTTAGTACAGTACTGTCTGCTTAAGATATGCTTATACAGTTATAGATCAATTAATAAGCCTATTATTGCAGATCGAATATAAGATAAGCCTATAATGTTTCTTGTGCGGCGCGCTTTTTTGCTGGTGATAGGGACAGCAGCATTATTTTTTGGCTGTTGCTTGCTGCGTCGACTTTGTAGTTGAGGCTGGATCATCTGCCATTGCTGCAGCAGTTGTTGCCGCTGCTTTCGCTGGAGTTGTCTCTGCTTTAGTGGCATTTGCTGCTGCTGCAGGTGTTGTCGTAGTTCCTTTACTAGGAGTTGTCGTTGGTTTTTTGGGAGTCGTGGTTGGTTTTTTAGGAGTCGTGGTTGCTTTAGTAGGAGTTGTCGTTGTTGGTTGTGCTGGAGTTGTCGTGTTTGCTTTAGTGAGAGTTGTCGTAGTTGCTTTAGTAGGTGTTGTCGTTGGTTTTGTGGGAGTTGTCGTTGGTTTTTTAGGAGTCGTGGTTGCTTTAGTAGGAGTTGTCGTTGTTGGTTTTGCAGGGGTTGTCGTGTTTGCTTTAGTGAGAGTTGTCGTAGTTGCTTTAGTAGGAGTTGTCGTTGTTGGTTGTGCTGGAGTTGTCGTGTTTGCTCTGTCATCCGTGAAGTGAGGCCAAGTGCTGATTTCGTCGTACAGCGCCTGTCCGGGTCCTCCAAAACCAAGTCCGTATGCGTGCAGCGTGTAATTGGCCGCCAGTACTTTCTGCAGTTTACACGCACAGAATAGTTCTACCACTAAAACGATCACAAAAGTCATTTAATGATAACGCCATGGACTCTGTTGCGTTCATAACTCACCGACAAAGGGTTTTTGTTTAGATATAAACAAACAAGAAATACAGAAATACACTTGGAGATTATTAAATTGGGAAAATATGTAAGTTTAGTGCCGACACATTATGCAGCCGTCCGCCAACAGTTTCGCAATTTTTGACTCTGACGTTGATTAAACCAACCTTGATTGTAATTTTCGAGCAAAAATTGGAATTTTTTATTTTAATTTTTCTGAGCATTTCAGTTGTCAAGTTAAGATCTCATATACCGGACAAACAGACAAACGGACGGATAAGACTCTTAATGCAGTTTTCAACAAAATGTTTCTGAATAAATTGCTTGCATGCTTTCAAAAAATTTTGTTCGCCAACAGCCCAAAAAATTCAGCTAGACCTGCCGTATTCAGATCTTTGTCATATAAGCAATTTCTTACTAAACATGTTGCTGAAAACCGCATGACTCTGTGACATACCGCTGCAAAGTTACGGTGCCGTAAACTTTTTGCCGTTTTTTTCTGGAACACCTTAACTTAATGCTAACGGCTGCGGGCTTGCTAAGAGCGGAATTTTAAACCATAACTCGTTTCCGATGTCGAGCGTAAAGCACAGGGCGGCCTTCACGCTGGCCTCTGCTCCGAGTTTTTAGTTGATTTCATAAAATTCTAGCCCCCGCCTTCCTAGCACAGCAACGCGCAAGTGAGGTAAAATTCTGATCCCTTAATAGAAATACTCGTATTAAACTTATGACAAATAAGGTCCTGAGGCTCGAGAACCGCCTAATGTGACGGTCGAGTGAATCTGTTAACTGACCTTTTGATGAATTCCACACGAGATGAGCTTTTTGGCCCTATTCAGCGCTTTGTCGTTCGGTTTCGTGTCGTTAAAGCTTCCGATGAAGGCGATTCCGATAGACAATTTGTTGTTTACTGGATCGACATGCTGACCTTCCCAATACCAGTCTCGACCTTTGTACGCAGAACCGTCTTCTCCAATTAGCCAATTGAAAGCAATATCGATCAACTTCCCTAAAATGCAAGATCGCACAATGCATTATAACCACAAATCCACAAAATACATATATACAAATGTGCGTTTAACTGCGACTTAAACTGATTAACGCCAATTCAAATTTATAAACTAATTATGATTATTTTTCGGTCAGCTCTCGGACTTTGGCGGAGGTTATTACAAAACAGTTTCACATGCAGTAGGCCTATGTTTAAGAAAACGTCGAACTTTGTGTTACTGTCGCAAGCTTCTTCAAATACCACAAGTGCGTCGCTATACTACCTTGTGAAATAGTGATTGTTAAACATTACTTTAATCGAAATTTAAAAAAAAATTAGGGAAAAGCGCAACGTAAGTGCGATTGGTGCAAAGATTCAAAGAAAGACGGAAGAATTTACTTAGCAGTAACGTCACGTGGCACGAACGCAATTGCATTAACGTACACAGCACATGTAGTGACGTCTTATTGGACTTATAGGGTAGGTAAACATTAGTCGCGTAGACCAAAATTCACCATTGTTTCGTCAAAGCAAAAGAGATCGTAAATGATATTGCCGTTATCCGCTTGTCGATATCTCTCTCCCTTTCGAAGATATTCACGGTCAAATTTACAAGTCCGAAATCGCGACAAACTTTGGACGTTTTTGGCCTCTCAAATTTTTGAGGAGCAATGCCACCAAAATGTGTGCCCAAATTTCCATGCCCACTTTACGGCAAGTCATTGAAAAAGATTTGAGGGAATTATTTTCACTGGCTCCAAAAATATTGCACCTAATGTGCCATAATTTAAAACAATTTTCAAATTTTTATTGTTAACAAATTGTTCGGTTCGGGGAAACCCTAGCCCGATGTCATGCGCGACAGCATTGTTAGTCAGTATGTAACACACGAAAAAATTTAAGGGGGCACCACTCTTTTAGGTCCCAAATAATGTTTTTTAAAAGTCGCCTTTGGGTGGCTAATATTAGCCGCATAATCGCTGGTGGTAATTAAAGGACCAAAGTTCACCAATTTTTACGCGCGAAAGTATAGCTACTGCTTTCAGCGCGTCTTAGCCATCACAATTCTGTCCGTCCGTCTGTCTGTCTGTCTCGCCGTCTGTCCGTCGGACCGTCACACGGGTGGAACAAGATAGGGCCTAGGTTAGACCTTGGCGCTACGCTACTATCGTTTGTGATCCAGATAGAGAATTTGGTATTTGTATATTAACTTAGCGTGAACACCCCAATTTTCAGCTAAACTACTGAACCGGAACTGCTATAGGCTTTCGCGTGTCTCGTGAGCATTAGCTCAAATTTCTTGTTTGTTTAACGTGAGAAGAATTGTAGTTGATAATGCAGTTTTTCCGCTTCAGATGACCAAAACCGAATACCAGTTGAACACGCCACATGTTCAAAGAGAAAAGCTTAACACCGTTTAGTATCGTACAGGTCATTCACCGCGATCTTGACATGAAGTGTCTTTCGTTTAGCTACACGTTCGTGGTCTATTATTGTCCGTTTTTTTCTCGCATTTATATCTTAAAAGGTAGTGTAACGACGCCGTTGAGCCTTGAAAGGCGGTAAGATTTTGACAAATCACTTTATTGCAAATTTACCGAAAAATGTGAAAAAATTTTTAAAATCGATCAGTAGGCCCTATTTGGAAAAAAATATAGACAATACCAACTACACGTAGGACGTTTCTTGAGACACGGTGTACATTACGTTTGTAAGTTATGAACGTAATGTACACTGTGTCACAACCCTGCCGCATAATGTCACAGTTGTAAATATGCTAGTATATAATACGTTGAATAGAACAGCATATTCTATACTTCTTTTTATGTCGTCGAGTTGCAATGCTCTCACAGCGCGAGGACAAGATGATGCATCATTTGAAGGTGCATTTTTGGTACATCGGTGTGTATTCGTTTGGTGAATGAACACTTTAGGTACCGGTTTTTCAAGTATAGTCAGGTTCTTCATCCAGATTGGTGATCCCAGAGCATTCCAGTAATCTCTGTTCTTCATGTCGCAGTCTGAACGCCTACGTCTACCTAACAGCACACAAGTATTTTTGTCTACATCACTGTTGTAATACCAAGAAACTATTTTCCAATTAATTAGGCTAATTGCCAGTGGTTCATCGTGCTGCCGAGGTTCGCGACGGCGAATAAGCCATCAACAACAACAACAACAATGTCGAACTATTCCAGTTTTTTCCTGCGTATTTGCAACAGTTGCGTTGTGCACACAAACAAGACAAAACAATAAAGTTGTTTCGTTCTTAGACCCAAAGCCGCCGCCACTAATAATAATAATAATAATAATAATAATAATAATAATAATAAAATAAAGCGGATTTATACACTACTGACGTTGCCCTCGCCCTCGTCCAATCTTTACTTCGGTTAGTCGCTGTTGCCGCCGAAAAAGTGTTCGACTAAACCGGTTTAACCTATATTAAATTTCAAGAGTCGACGAAAGGCGATAAGATAAGTTAAATAAAACGGTTTGCTGTCAAAACCTGGATCGTCAAAACTATCCCACTACACTAATCCTAAACCTAAATCTAACCCTACCCTTTACCCTAACCCTGTCCCTATTCCTAACCCTATTTCCAATTTTAATCTTTAACTCTAATTTTATACCAATCCCTAGTCCTATCCTGAACTCTAATCCCTAACCTTATCTCTAACCCTAATCACTGTGTCCAGGTTTTGTCGGTCTAGGTTTGTTGGTCCAGGTTTTCTCAGGACACCAAATAAAACTACCGAATTGGCGTCGCGCAAACTATAATAGTCGTTGAACTGCTTTCGTGCATACTCTGACTTTTGACGTTCGTTTGATTACAAAATGCACTGCGCTGCTACCAATACCATCATAAACGCATTTGTGTTTCTTACTTACAACGATAAATTAATTAAATTATTTAGTATAAAGCTCACGGAGTGGTGTGATTGGTTCCCACATTACTTGATGGTCCGCCGCTTCAGTTAGTCAGTGAATTTCGACATTTCGGCTATTTTTACGAGACCGAGAACCGTCCATTGTGACTGTGAGGGTCAAGTGAAACTATTAGCCGATCTTCTGAACTTTACATGCGATAAGCTGTTTGGCCCTATTCAGAGCCGTGCCGTTCGGTTTCCTGTCGTTGAAGTGTAGGAAGTACTCAGCTCTGCTTCAAGTTGTACAAGACGGTGCTACGTACGAAAGCCAAGGGTGGGAAACTGTAAGTGTAAGGTGTAGGAATGCAGCAGAGTGCCTAGAACCGAAATAATCTAGGGAGTTTAGCCAGTAGCTGTAGATAAGCGCGGAGGCTGGCTCTTTTCTGTCTTCCGCTTCTTTTTTCTTTGGGGGGGGCGTGTTTCGTAGATGTGCGACGTTTAGCTGCGTCTAATGGGGTGTTTACACGATCCAGCAAACGTCCAGCAAACTTTCAGCAACCGTAATGCTGGACGTTTGCTGGACGTTTGCTGAATCGTGTAAACACCCCATAACGCGGCTCAGCTTGACGTCATTGTAGCTGTGCAGTCGAGAGCTGCTGCGCAGTGGATTTTGACGCACTTGAGCTCTGGACGTTAAGAAGTATGGAGCTAGGAGCCGTTCATAACTGCTATAGTGGAGCTGTAAATAGTTGCTTTTGATTGATTCTATTCGCACTGTGGAATCTAATAAATAAAGTTTGCTGGAGTGTTTAATCAATCTACCTCTCGTAAAGACCATACGAACCCCGGTCCAAACTAGCAGAATTTGGCGCGATTTCGGACAGCTTTAGACTATGGCCGCGAATGTTTCCACAACTATTGAA
>Ga0209454_1003801_pt1 | contig 11000 bp, 2 predicted proteins | sample WorMetHERISLAND1_2_FD_187400 | JGI IMG/M metagenome (GOLD analysis project Ga0209454, IMG submission 187400) | Marine gutless worms symbiont microbial communities from Max Planck institute for Marine Microbiology, Germany - Olavius geniculatus... | ecosystem: Host-associated > Annelida >...
GTTTTAATCCCAGCAAGAGCATATTGGACTTACCTATCCCTGAAAATAAAAGGCTAAGTTGACCTCAGTGGCTAATTGAGGTTATATAATTACGCCTAGATGGTTCAGCTGTTCGAAGACATTCAGTCGTCTATCTAAGCAGCACCCGGACCGTCGTAGGACATTGTTGATCAAGACTAACACCGTAACCACTACATGACATTGTACATCAAACTGCCGCCTTGAGCATATAATTTTTGTTCTATGACAGCTGTCTGGTAGTTGCGCAGAAGCGCTAGTACAGGCCCAATTCGCACTGCCTAAACGCCTAACAGCGCAGTGCGCTCAGTACGACAGAAGTTAGCAGCAGCGGCATCGTCATTTGTTACTGTAACGTTTGACAGGTCGTTGTAGTAGGCCTAATACGTTCAATGGCTGATGTTGAGCGTAGCGTATCTCTACTGCATCAATTGCTGCTGATGCTACTGCTAAGCATCTGCCTTGCAGACTCACGTCATGGTTAGCATGTCATCGTAGAATATGTACATAAAGTAATAATAATTCTTGGGCTAATCAGCGCATTAGGGGCATTTTTTGGCGTTGATGCTCTATATAAATTCATGTTTTGCTTACTTACGTAATTGTAACATAAAGTGGAAAGTAATCAGAGCGTCTAAACGTCCGCTGAGAACTGTAGTGTCTTTCGCATAAGTTAGAAACCGCGGATCTATATTTTGACCAAAACTTTAATTGTTTGTTACTTGGGCCGGTCCTCCGAAAATTGTGATTTGTGCATGTCAGTGCATGTGCATGATTTTGTGCGTCTTCTTGCTGACAAACAGATAGACTAACGGACAAACAGACGAAGGTGAGTAGCCTATACTTAACCTATTTCCTTCAGCGGTGGTAATTAATAGTGATGATGACAATGTATGTTTGTGCTAGTTTCCGCGTTAACGTCGCTAGAGTTAATAAAGTTAAGACTACGAAATGCAGACAATTCGCTTATTAAAATCATTTCTTATGAGGCTTTCAAGTGGTTTTTAGCCTAATGTTCGGCCAGTTTATGTATGTACAATGCTGGCAGTGAGTGACCGAATAGATAATATTAGCTTAGTTTTAGCTTAAGCTTATATTCGTTAAGTTTTTGCTTGGTTTCGCCTCTAGCCAACTCCGAAAGCCGAAGTTATTTTGTTGCGCTTACGCAACATTTGGCGTTCTCGATGCTTGGAACGTCAAAAAATAAAAGTAGGCTATGGTCGTAACTGTCTGAAAGATTTTCACTATTCTACCACTTTATCTTGAACGTCGCGTCATATCATATGTAGCCTAGTGTCAGTGTCGTTAGTGTGAGATGGAACGATCTATTTGCTTAGTGCCGCCCATGCTGTGGAATGCACACCAGAAGTGAGCATCAGTGCCTGCACTCGTCATCTAATTGCCTCCTCTTCTCTCATCAACCATTACAGCTTCCGCCATTTATTTCACTCCCACGGCATTTACATCATCATTATCATCATCATCATCATCAATATTATCATCCTGACCAGTAGATGCAGCAGCAGCATGCAACATCAGCAGCAGCCGTCATCGCGTGACCCGGTCAATGAGTACAAAACGTTCCCACGATCAACTGAGTCATATATAGGTCGTTATTCAACTAACTGAAACTCGTTTAGCACAGGCCAGACCAGATTCTGCTGTACAACTGGTGACAATAACACGCCATAAAACACGCATTATCATCATAAATGTTTGGTAGGCCTAGTAGCCTAATGAGTACTAGTAGAATGTGTAATAGCAATATGATGCTTTGTATTTTATTTGTTATCTTCAAGGATTTGTCAATGTTAGCTGTGTGAATGATAGGAAAACCAGTTTGATTCCTGAATGTTTACGTTTTGGGGATCCAACATAACCTCGAAAAAATGGCGAGCATTAATAGTAGTACTAGCAGCAGCAGCAGCAGCAGTAGTAAAAACGAGTTACATGCATTATGTAACATGCTTCAACAAACTTCGACTTAAATAAAAGAAATGTGCATTCTATATTGTCTAGTCAGTCAGTCAGTCAGTCAGTCAACGTATCAGTCTTGAACGTATTTATTTCTAGCTTCAACTTAATAAGGTTTTGCCATTCCGTTCTGCCTACTGTAGGACTGCAGACTGCAAGACATCAGTCAAACGAATATCATATAAAGAAGAAAATCTTGCGTCATTATGACCGGACAAGTCGACCAGTTCGTGACGATGCCAGCACCGTTAACGTTCTCGTCGCAATCTCTCTCTCGCATATACTCGATACGGTTTGTGTGGTAACCTTCTTTTCAAAATAAAGACAAAATTGCTTATATTTCAACCATTTGCCGAAAAATCTCCCATGGACGGATTTCCATGACATTTTGCACGGCGGGTCATCATTAAGACATGCACTGTAGCTGTACCAAATTTTGATCTCAACCAGGTTAAAGGTTTAGATTCTGTGAGGGTCGAATTTTGGGCATTTCCATAAGAACAAGTTGTCGCCATTAACACAGGGCTTGAACTAGGCTTACGATAGGGGCCTACGTTTATATGCTGCAGTTTCAATTGGCCGCATTACTGGCATTACAGGTATTCCTTGTCCGTCTTTCCGTCCGTATACGTTTACTGTCAGCTACGCACTCCTAACTCGAAAAGAACAAGAAGCCCAGCTGTCGCTAGGATAGCCAACCGTACTAGTTGTCAGTGACCTTAAAGGTCATCCAAGGTCGATAATTTTCATCTTATCTGAAAGGGCGTATGCCATTTCCTGTTGGTGATTAACATAAATGTTAAAACATTGGTTTGCAAATAAAAAAAACATAAACATAAACATATTCTTAAAATTTTTTTATTAAAAAACATTTAAAAACATGCATAAAAATTAAAAAAAACTACAGTATTCATCCAAGTAACAAGAACCGTCAATACGAATCACATGAAGTCAATAATACTACTACAAAACATTCGCTCTGTCCAGGAAATGGGCGTTAAAGGTAAAAGAGGTAAAGGATGTGATTTGTATAGGCCTAGCGCATCGTCGCGTATACACACCTCTAATGCGCTTTTCGTCACTAACCAGAGCCGTCGATCGCACAGCCGCCGCGTGCAGCCTGCAAACACAGGCTGGCGCATCGGCCGGCCAGGCAGCCCAGTCAGCTGTACAAAGGTTCGTAACCAATATAATGGGCTACTACTCTTTTAACCTACCCCGGAGGGATGGCAGGCTGAGTTGGCCTTGTTGATTGACTGATAGCGGACGCCAAGCAGCCATCCATCAGTCAAGCGCAGGATAGGACAAGTCCGCCGGCCAAGACCGACGTTCTAACCACTATGCTACGCCACCAATTTACGCAATTTACTTATCGCCGACTCCGTACGATTTCCCGTTTAACCACAATACATCCGCGACAGACAGACAGACGACGACAACCATGCAAATAGCTCTACCGTTACTTAAGTACGGTCGGCTAAAAATGCTTAGAAAAAATAAACGCGAACTTCTACCAGGATAAGGGTAACCTATATTTCAAGTGTCACTTTTAAAGGTCAAAGTCAACTTGTCAAAGACTTAGTCTTCGGATGTCTAGGCGACACCAGTTTTTACTTCATCCTGTTCTAGGGCTTGAAGCGATTACTACCAACTTCAGTCAGTTTCTCTTGGCAAATACGGCAGCTTGTTAAACTCCATGCTGTTGCGTGTGTTGACAGAACGAGAAGCAGCAAACGTTTACTTGCTTACTTGCAGTTCGACAGGTGAGTACTCTCGTTCACACCTAAAAATACTTGATAATCCTGTAGGCAGTGATTTTTAACCGGGGTTCCACGGAACCCCAGGGTTCTGCGAGCATCTGCCAAGGGTTCCGCAGCTGACTAGTAAAAAATAACTTAGCCAGCGAAGTCACGCCAGACAAAGTCGTAGAAAATCAGCACCGAACTAAATTGCGCTTCCGCGCGTCTATTTTTGCGTAGATCTACTGTGTTTAATCATTTTTGTTAGTAATTTTGGCATATTTGCATTGTAGGTTTATATTATAACGTCGGCCTCTATGCGCGGCATTACTCAACTCCGAGGATTAATGCATTATTGGAAATGAAAAAGAAAAAAAAGAAGAACGTATTGGTTAGAGTTATGGCTACGAAATCGTTTGACCATTTACTTGGTTAATTCAGTTTTTTGTACACTATACTAAAAAAGACGCATAGGCCCTATATGTCCGAGGGCGTCTACGTGATAAATTTTCTGGTTTGGTGGCTGGGGCTAAGCGGCCGTCGACTACCGCCTCGCCCGTCGTGTTTGGTTAAATACAATAACTTATTGTTGCTTAAATGGTTAAATGATATAGCTCTTCATGTAAAGCCCATCTCAAAGCTACGAAGCGGTGACATTTCATATTATAATTGGTCATTTTTGCCTGCTTTGTTGTCTCCATGGGGTTCTGCCTTGCTAGGCAAATGAGTCTGTAACTTCTATACCTCGCGTACGTCGCTGGGGTTCCGTGAGTGACCTCCACGCTTGTTTAAGGTTCTGCTGCAGCAAAAAGGTTGAAAAACACTGCTGTAGGGGTCCATTAATGTTCGTCCATTAATGACGTCACGCGCCGAGGGGAAGGGGGTTCACAGTATGATGACGAAGTGTGATGTAGAGGGGAGAAGAGGTTGAAAGGTTGTGTGACGTCACGCAGGTCACATCTGCGACAAGGCCTGGCCAGGTAGTCGTGGATGATAGCGCTAGTATACAGGTTTAACAATTTTCACAACCGAGATCATTTTTACATATCAGAACTTGATATACTCAGCTTACTGTTGCAAATGTGTCAAATCATACAAAAAATTGCTTGTGTTTGAAACTGATATACATCTGTAGGCTACATCAAAGACTGCAAAGGGGGAGGGTTAGAAGTTTGTGACGTCATATTTGAGGGGTTTAGACCAGCGTGACGAAACGTAACGAAGGGGAGGGGAGTTATTTTTACCCTAAAATTGCGTGACGTCTTTTATGGACTTCCCCTAGCCACTTGTTAATTAATTTGCAGCACATTGGGTTTTTTGTTCCGCGAAACATGATAAGTTTCATCTTTTCCGTTTGCCATTAAAGTATTGTGTAAGGTAAGGCAAAAGATAACATTTCTAGTGAAATCGTTCTATTACAACTGCAACGTACGAATGCGGTGCTTGACTGTTTTTATAGTAATGACAGCGGATGTGCGCAAATAATTTGACAAAAGGTCGTTGCTTGGCGGCTACGTGAATAATATTTAAACCCATTACAGTCTGTTGACTGCAAGTCTGACGCTCTATCCACTACGACGTTAAGCTATAGACACACAAATCGCTCTGTATGTTTTATAAAAATAATAAAAAAAATATGAAACTAACAAGACAATGTTCATACGAACACAAAGTCTGTCCAGTGATTTCGATAGTTTACAGGGAAGGGGATAGTGATCGGTCACGTGACCATTCGACTCCTGGCGGTCGACTTCCTATGAGTGGTCCATAGTGACCAAGCGTCTATCTGGCAACGTTACGGAGATATAGCGTCTCAAAGATAATGCGGTCACGAACTTGACCTTTTGGGGTCACGTAATGTCATCGCTTACGTAACCATTCGACTCCCGGGGGTCGACTTTCTATGGGTGGTCCATAGTGACCATGCGTCTATCTGGCACCGTTATGAAGATATAGCGCCTCAAATATTAGACGCACTGACGTAGACACGGAAAAAACGGAAGAAGGGAAAGAGAAAAAGGAAGGAAAAAAGAAATAGAAAAAAGAAAGGGAAAAAGAAAAAGAAAGGAAAATGGGAATGAGAAAAGGAACGAAGTGTAAAGGGAAGGAAAAAATAAAAAAAGGGAAGAGAAAGAAAAAAAGGAAAAGGGAAAGGGTAAGGAAAAGGAGAAGAAAAAGTAAAAGGAAAAGAAGTAGAAATAGGGGAAAGAAAAGGGGAAGGGAAAATAAATGGGAGGGAAAAGGAAAGGTAAAGGGAAAGGGAAGAAGAAGGGAAAGGGAAAGGAAGAGGGGAAGGAAAAGGAAAAAAAATGAAAGGGCAAGGGAAAGCGGAAGGGGAAAGAAAAGGGGATGGAGAAAGGAAAGAAAAAGAAAAAGGGGAAATAAGATGCAGAAGGGGAAAAAAGAAAAAGAAGGGCGAAAAGGAATGGAAAGAAGGGGAAGAGGAAAAAAGGGGAACGAGGAGGGGAAGGGAAAGTGAAAAAAGCGAATGGGAAGGTGGAAGGAAGAGAGCTTAAGAAAAGTTGAACGCACGCACGGACGCACGGACACTCAGGTGATTTTATACTTTGTCAAATGCTTTGCATTGCATTGTACAGACAAAAATTAATTTTACCGATCTAGTGGCGTAAGAATGTATTTTTGTGTTCTGCGTAGAAATGGAAAGACGAATATCTGACGTGGAATTCGACGCAGTTTGGCAACGTGGATAAGATTCGAATTCCAGCAAATGAAATGTGGACTCCGGATTTAGTCATCTCAAACTAGTGAGTAACGCTAATGATAACTAAAAGCGATGAGAGATTTTCAACATCTGTCAAGAAAAGTGATGCACTTGGCGAATACGGAAAACTAGTACAGCTGATTTTGCTTATGACAAAGAATTTTTGGATAGTAATTCAGTAACACAAAAAATGGATCGCCACCAAAATTGAATTAATTCGTTCAGGTTATGCGTTTAATCCTTGCACTCTATCGAGTTTAACCTCAAATCTCTTTTCCCCTGAGAATCAATGATTCGTCTAAAATAATGTATAATATATGTGTTGTGGTGTACCTGCCAAGTTGTGTCTAAATTCGTCCGTCGAACAGTTGAATCACAGTGCACGAACGTGGCAGACGACACACAGGCCATGTTACGGAAAGGTGTGTCGCAATAAGCAAAATCGCTTGAAGCGATGCCGCTAAAACGTAATGTCGCTTTGTCCAACTTCCTGCAATTTATACCATATTCGATAGTTAGATTTTTTTGACATAGAACCGGCTATGCGTCATGCCAAGGGTGGCTCAAAAGTGACCACGTTTTTATTTCGTTGTAGTTATATTTAGGACAGAAACGTTCACAGCATTGGCGCCAGCACTGACGCGCATAAATGATGAATTTGGAAATTGGTTTTTCGGACACCTTGTGTCGTAAGTTCTCGAACACGGAGTGCGTTCTTTAGAAAATGATGGACCTGATCCGCTCCATCAGTAAACTTACTAGTCGAGCTAATCCACGAATGGCCTGACGGCTTCAGCCCGAGAGACTTACGAAATGTCAAGACGGCTATATGTCACGAAAGATCACCCATTAGGGTACTAACCGGGCTTAGCGTAGATTAACTACGTTACTTCGTTAATTCAAAGCGTCTCTCTGGGTCTCGGTATGCGAGCCCAAAGATTGTAAAACGTTGACTAGTCCACAACGACTTGCAAAGCGAATGGAATTGTTATCTGGCCGTTCTACAGGCCGCATTACGCGTTTTGTTCGTTCATTCGTTAGTTTGTCTGTCTTTTTCGTACGGCTGTTTAAGTATTAAGTCGATAACAAAAGGGCATGAAAAACAAAAGGCAGCGTGAACATTCCATACTGCAGAAGTAATCGATGTAGTAGCTAGCTTTCTACTGTACAAGTTATAGTTAAAATTTACCAGACGTGAAAAGACGTCGTTTTCATTTAATCATTTTGTAACACTAAAGTCATGTTTGTAGCTGTATGAAACAAGATAAATTTACACCAAAACTGCTCGTCAAAAATGTTTTGCATGTGTAGCAGTTAATATATGAAACTTTATGTCTGTAGCGCGTTGTTTCAGCTCTTGGCTGGTTTTAGTCGTTTTTTCAAAGATATTGATTTATCAATATTATCTGCGGTGTTACTAACCCATGTCAGTTGCTTTGTCTGCCTGTCTGTCTGTCTGTCTGTCTGTCTGTGTAATCTTGATGCTGGGCAAGTGCTACTCTATCGCCTATTGTGCTTTGTTTGTTGTCCAGCTGTGACGTGTTCTGCAGTGTATTCTGTTCATTAAGCCTTAAATTAGTAAATAAACAAAATGAAGGATAATTAGCATAAAACGGCTCCGAGCGCCCGCAGTCTATATACTAAATGCCTGCCCCGGCACAGGTGAACAGGCCCAATTTTAACCCCAACCATACAGCTCAGTACTCGGGAGGAATAGAAGGCTGAGTTGATGTGAGAGGTTGGTTACACACTGAGATTGTTTCCTGGCCGCAGACAGGCCGCAAGCAGTACCTACTAAGACTCGGCGTAGAATAACTTTGTTTATCAAGACTCAACGCGCGTTAGTCACTGCAGGAAACTGTCACCATTGTTCCAGTGCTACGGTTTTGTGTCTATAATTTGAAAGTCCGAAACCGAAGATGTATACTGCAACATGCATTTTTACTAACTCAACCCTCACCTTAACCCTATCAACTATTAGTTGAGAGAAAATGTGGAAATTGAGTCAACGTCTGGACAAGTGTACAGGAAAAAAACCCTAACACTTTCCGACTATCGAACCTTCGGATTATGGAGCTTCTCCTAGTGTTACGGTTTATCGTTGTTGTGGTGTTAGTGCGGGTGAGAAGTTCGATGAGAACATGGTAACGAATGCTATAGTGTCTTCAGACGGCAGTGTGCTGTGGATGTACCCAGCACTCATCCGAACATACTGCGCCCTCAACGTCGAGTATTTCCCCTTTGACGCCCAGAGCTGCAAGATCGTCTTCATTTCATGGACTTTCTCCGGGCTCGAACTCAACATTTCAGTTAGTAAAGATTTCCGCAACGCCGTTTACTACAACTCTGAGAACCAGGTTTGTTTTGCCGTGTTTAACTTGTACCCGTTTCACTTTTTCTTTAGAGTTGTAAACCGTTATATCGTTCCATTAATGCAAGCTAAAAGTGCGGGCCTAATTTGACCGCAATAATTGCAAAGTCGTAACGAACGGATAATCACTGTTTTATATGTATTTTTCCACAACACCGGGTACCAAGTTTGTTTTGCCATATCTTTGTTTCACGGTATTACGCGAGGTTTCGTGGCAGCTGTGGGGCCTTAGCCTATCTATAGAGATTTCCGGAACGAACTGTTTAACAACTCTACTCGCCAGGTTCGTTGTCACATTTTGACGTTTATTTAGGTCTTTAGGTCACTGAGTCCGTAGTGTGCCAGACAAGTTACTCAAAAAGCAGTGGAATGATTTCGAGTTAAGTTCCGCGTACCGATGGGATTACCAAATGCTTAGCTTACGGTGGCGATAGTTAGCGATTTATAACGAAGTCGAAAATTTGTTACATTAAATTGCATTAAATCAGTTTTTTCGCCAGGAAACAGCCTAGTCGTCAGTGATTTGTGGCCTTTGATGACTCCGGCTATTGCGACCAATGTTACCATTGCGTGCACCCTGCGTTTGTGTCACTCGTGAATTCTGCTAAAGCCACCATACGTCGCTTCGCACTTTACTTCGGCTATATAATAAAACATGTTCAAATATGTCTGTCTCTGTTCCAGAATTGGCGCCCCAGGGTCTCGGTTTTAGTTCGAGAAAGAAAGATTTCGAAGTCAGAACCTTTCGTCAAAATGTGCATTATTGCCAAATATTACGTACAAACTCAGATTGAAGCTGCAGCTATACCGCTTAGTGCTATAATGAATTCGTTCTTTGTCATCAAATCTCAGATGTAAGCTCGCTGTAACTGCATCTTTACGTCGTTTCCAGGAATGGATGGTGGACGATATATCAACGGAGAGACACGAGACTGTCTACGCTTGTTGCGTGGAGCCGTACCCTGACGTAACGTTCACAATACACATGCGTCGTGGCAGTCTTTTCTACGTTGTCAACCTCATCGCCCCGTGCTTTCTCATATTTGTCATCTCGTTTCTGGGATTCTTCCTTCCGGTGGAGTCTGGTGACAAAGTCAACCTGGAGATAACCATTCTGCTCGCCTTGGTCGTGTTTTTGTTGATGGTCGGCGAGACGATGCCGCCAATTCCAGATGTCATTCCGATACTCGGTTTGTTTGACCGCATTACCTTTCTGTTTTTTTTAAATTTCAACTTTGACACGTTGCTCTGTTTATCTGTTTTCTGTATGTTTTGTGTCATTGCCATTTTTTGTTGCATTGATTGGCGAATAAAGCCCGTGCGTTTCACAATGTGCATTTCAGTAAAAGTATTGTTTTAAAAATTTGTCGCTATTACTCTACACTTTATGACAAAAAAGTCGACGGTGCACTTTTTGATGCACGCTGTAGCAGTAGTAAGCTGTAATATCAGTAGTTCTAAGTTGGTGGCCAATGCGTCGTTTTCGATCAGCAAAACTGTTTTCTGTTGGGTCTAGTAAATATTTGGGTAAGACAGCCAAAGCATCTTGGTATAGGCCCGTCTAACCACCCAGGCGCGCTCAGCATTCTATCCCTTTCTGCATGGAAAGTAAGTCGAGTATTAGTATAATGTATAATAATGACTCCCCCTGAAAATAACTTTTCCAGTCATTATTATATGCATAGTTTACATTTCCCTAGTATAATATTAATTTCTTGTGTGACTAATAAAAGGTTTTTCTTTAAAGATCGTTGTTGCTGTTTATTTAGTATATGTTTTCGCTTATTCCATAAAATGTTCATAGCTGAATAGGAATAAATATTAACTGGGGAAGTGTAAATTATACATATAATAATGACTAGGGATTTATTATTTTATGGGAGTCATTATTATACATGACACTGACCTGTCTGGCTGGAGTTAAAGCGCGGGGCACGTTTACCTGTGTCAGGTGGCAAGTAAATCTGTGTGATTCTGTATAGCAAGTAAGCTTACGCTCTATAGCTTTGAAGTTCTACAGGGTGCGCCAAAAAAATTTACCCCCTGAGGTTTTCTGATAATTTTTCCGAAACGGCTGAGAATTTTTAAACAAAATTTTACACGCCTATTATCAATTCAGATTTACGTTAACCTGCAAAATTTATTTCAATTATCTCCAACTTTAACAAAGTTATGC
>Ga0209454_1003808_pt1 | contig 10993 bp, 7 predicted proteins | sample WorMetHERISLAND1_2_FD_187400 | JGI IMG/M metagenome (GOLD analysis project Ga0209454, IMG submission 187400) | Marine gutless worms symbiont microbial communities from Max Planck institute for Marine Microbiology, Germany - Olavius geniculatus... | ecosystem: Host-associated > Annelida >...
GGTTGTAATGGCTTGGCATCGTACTTTCATAAAGACCGAAACCAAGTGAGTGCAAAGAAGTGTGTTGCTGAATGCAGATTTAGACATTTGTGCCACTGCCACAGAAGATCATTTTCATTTTTGTTCGTTTGTCGGCTACTTTACTCAAGTTATGAACTTATTTTGATGCAGTCTTTTGTTGGTTGGGCATGGCCCAAATACCAAAAGAAATTGTTAGATTTTGTGATGGTTCAGATCGTGATGTAAATCTAAATCGTCACTCATAAGATCTATAAACAACAGGTTGCATTAATTCAGTTTGTTTTGTTTTGCCAGGTGGCAGCACTAGTCTCTCTGGTCGTCCATGATCTCTGATCACTGCTAGTAATAATGTTGTTACTAGTATTAGAGTTTTAGCTGGGGGCTTTAAGTAATACAAGGAACGTACTCTGGATCAAATCGAGTTAATTGGAACAGTGCGGTTATAAGTACTGTTTGCATGTAGGTGGGGTAACGAGAGAAATCGGTTGATGCACATAATCAGTGTTTGCCTTTGGTCTAACCTGCACTGAGATTCGCCAGTGATATTTGCTGTCATGTAAGCTGACTGTATTTGCTGTACTGCAGTACATGTGCTTTGTGTTTTTATTTAAGTACTGTGTTTGCCGACGTTTATTATTTGTGGCGTATACAGCTTGATAGTTAGATACTGAGGGAGAAGTGTTCTAGTTGTGGTAATATTATCTGTATGTTTGACGTTGATACCGTGCAATCTGTTTATTGATAATACTGCATGTTTGTACAGATGATAAGCACCGGCGTCGTGGCTTAGAAAGTTGCAATTTTCCAAAGACACTTCAAATTTCTGACCGAATTGTGACAGACAGATGCAAATTTCTGACAGAAGAGACTATGGGTGCTCAAAATTTTAATTTTGCTCCAAAATTTGCCCAACATGGAGAACAAAATTTGATGGCAGTTTTCAGACAACTCACAATTTAGGGATGGAGGTGATTGCCACGTCCTTTGCCCACCTGGCCATGACGCCACTGATGATGAGATCTGCTTCACACTAGGCCACTTTTATGACACAGTAGAATCGGTGCAACTATCACAGGGCACAGTGCTGGGGGTCTGATCCACTCCAACTTCTGGGACTCTTGACACCATCAGTTGCCCCCCTCCCCAAATTAGTGGAACTGAAGCCATGAAAGCCATAGATGACATTCTGAGTTTTCAAAAATGGTAATTAATTCGTAAATATTGGCACTACGAAGTGCATTCTTCTAGTCCGATGTCATAATGTTGAATAAAGAAGGGCTAGAGAAAAGAAAGGGAAGGATGGTAATGGTGTGAAGAAGTGGAAAGACAAGAAGATTACAAAAAAAAGAAGAAAGTGGGAGTTGTCCCATCTGTTTCATATTGTGGTCGTTTGCACCCAAGTTGTGAAATAGATTAATTCTGTGATTTCATTGTGTTTTGTGCTAGCTTAGCCGTTCTGCTGATGTGTAGCACACTGTCCAAGTATGTCCGTGTGATACTTGTCTTGTCGTAACCGTGGCATTAGTTAATACTTTGTTAAGTTTAGAACTGATACTTGGATGATTTGCAAGTTGTTGAATTGAAGTCAACAGTGAAGTAGGATCACTTGGGCTTTATGTGTAAATAAACTACGTGTTTGTTACCAATATTCATTCCATTCATTTTACATCTGTGAGTTAAACGTAAAGATAGTTACATACTCCGTTAACTTAAGAGTGCAGTGTCTGGAGCTGATCCCGGTCTCTAGGCATTTAGTCCGCAGATGACGTAGTCATATGAATGCTGGCAGCAGCCTGCCATTACTTTTCAAGCCCCCCTCTCCCCACCCATTTTGGCATTATGTTTATGTGACTGGAATTGTACCAGGCACCCATCATCCTGTGTCACATGCTGAACACATTGGGTGAGGAACAGGGTTGATAAAAAATCACGATTTTTTTTAAAATGCAAATCGAACGCATCCATTTTTTAATTACATCAGATTTTTTTTTATTTAAATAGATTTTTAAAAAAATTTTGATTTTTCTTAGATTCTTACACCGTTCTATGCTATCTGTGATAACCAATGTGTTACCTTTATCTGTTAGTTTGTGGATGACAGTAATTGGCCTTGATTAGAGTTTCTTTTTTAAAAAATTACGTGTTATTTTTATAGCAGCCTGGCAAAGAACTGTTTACAATTTTAACCTGGTTATGCATTCTAATGTTTGTGAATATTTATGGGGCGGCAATTTGTCAGTCTTCAAGGCAAATAGTAGTAATGATAAAGGCCGTAACATTTCTAATACCTATAAATGCATGCTGATTGCTGAAAATAACTACCAAAACAACATGAGCAATTAACAAGAGTCAAAGCCAAGTAATTGGAGATGTTAACTTTGGTGAAGTATATCAGGTTAAGCTAACTTACCAGCTCAGATATAACCAAATATTAACGTAGTCAACAAAATAAATCGAGTTAGCAAGCACTACAGTGCACTAAATGCCAATAATAGATTGCAAACTGAAAACAGCCATCACGTTTACACAAAAATTTGAAGTTGCATATTCAGTGATTTAAATCGTGATTTTTATTGTTGATTTAAATCGATGATTTCAATCACTTGATTTAAATTGCATCAACCCTGGTGCGGTCGTTTCAGCAAGATTTTCGTCTGAGACTAAAGTCTCTGTCTGAAGTCTAGCATACTTGGCTGGAAATGTCCAAACATTAGAACGTTGGTCTGAGACTGTGCTTTTACACTAAAGTTTCAGGGAAATTTGATCTCATCTAAGGTGAACCTTATCTTGAATTCGGTGATTTATGGCATTTATAGGCTATATAAGTTAATAACACAGTAGTAAACATGCTCAAAGAATCTTTGTTCAGATTTTAATAAGATGCCTACCCACATAATTAGGCAGGCCCTATTTTTCTGTAAGTTGCATCTTAATTACAATACAAAACAAGCATAAACGACTACTAATGAGAGAATCATAACGGCGCAACATCATTTTTGGCTGACCATTAAGCTTAACTATTAAAGCTCAACCAGGGGACTTTGCTACCGGCTATCTATCTGTTGTCCGTCCGTCTGTAAATTGTCTTCTGCCATGCGTGTATTGTGGCTCAATGGTAGGTCTTACTGAAAAAACTTATTACACAAGTAATTAGCCCTGTGTCATAAGCCCAGGCAGGCAAAATTTTGGCCATCCAGTGCAAAGGGAACGTTTTCAAATTTGGGGTTGAATGGAGGGGGTAGGAAAAATGTGCATGTGAGAGATAGGGCTGTTGCTATTGATCGCTGGCCTTCAGATGCTGGAGGTATGGTCGGCCCACCCTAGCAACAGCTGGAGTTCTTGTATTGTGTAGGTGACAGGGCTCAAATTATATCAACTTCCCGTTTGAAGTAGAATGACTGGAAAACTTTCCGCTTACTTTTATGAAGTTGTATGAGCCTTTTTTAGCTTCCTTCCAAGTACGTTTTTCAGGCCCAGGTATGGCAGGGTGTACCAAAATTGCCAGCAACTACAGCTTTGCACCAGACACCACTGGGGAGCTTGCCGACGGTGCCTTTGACACTCCTCAGGACAAGGAAAAAGGAAGAAAAAAGATAAACGAAAACAATGTGGTGAGGAAATTAGCTTCGAAGTCTCTGTGAATCCAAAATGATATTACAGGTAAGTCCTTTTGTGAAGTTTTACTGCAAACAGAAGTTGTCACAGTATGCTCAGATATGACCTCCAACAGGTCATCAACAAGATGCACTCTGTGAGTCTTCAAAACCTTTCAAATGGCAAGCCTTGTATAATAGTGACAATTTCATAACGTTTTAGTCCACTGTTGGACATATTTCAGTGAGCATGCATAATTTACTTTACTTATTTAGACTCTGGCCTATGGTGTGCTGCACTCTATGGACGGTGGTGGGCGTGGCACCGTACACGGCGGTAGGTTGAATATTGTAATTGAATATTGTAATTGATAAATGTAGACTGTAGTAGTTTATTCAGTTGTAGTTTATTGTTTTTCAATATTCGCAACTTTAGCTGCGAGTGCACGCGGGATGACGACGGTTGAAAAGCATGATGACGGTGTGTCACGAGCTGTGCCGCAGACCGAGTTGGCGAGCGTGGTTCTGCATGCCGGCGAAACTTCGGATGTCACTTACCTAAAAGACTACATTCAGGTTATTTTCCCAACAACGTAACAGCTTTGGGATTTGGATATTGGAGTTTTTAAGTTTGCAAACTATAAACTTCCCTGACTGAAAGACTGGCGGACCTTGTAATTGTATTGAATCCAGTAACTTTTTGTACCGTTGTCTTTTGGCATAATGATAAAAAATAGATTTCTGTATATAGCCACACTTGACACAAACCAGTGGCATGCTGCTTCAGCTGTTGCTGCTTATGCTGTTTGCTTGATAGCGATAGCTTGCTTAAACCATTGCACGGGTGAGACGAAACACCACATCGACAGCACCGATCGCACCAGCAGCAAATTATTGCATTAATGCTAACTCTAACCTTATCCCTAATCCTGATCCTAACCCTATGCCTAACCTTAACCTTAGCCTTAAAGGTCCATGGCCACTGTCAAACTCACTCGCACAATTTCTGTAGATTTAAATTAGACATTTAATCTTGCATATATAATATGTCGATTTGAGTTTCATAAATATGTGAAATTAATGCGTGATTTCAAACGGAATGCGGCATTACGTTACGTTATGTGAAATATTCTAATCTACCAGTGCCCGTGGTGATGTCATGACGCTAGCTCATATGGATCATGAATATTAATGGCCTAGCCCATGACGTCATCATTCTAGGCTAGGCTATTAATATTCAAGATGTCTATATGCTAAACTCATGATGTCACCGTGGGTCATCATGGCATTGCGTTTTCTACGTCGTTTTCGTAGATTGTCGACTTCAAAGGTAAATTTTTCCCTGATGACAAAACGCTGGGCGCCGATATTACTGTCAAAGTTATCAGAAAATTCTGCATTTTCAGAAAAATGGATAAAATGTATATGTTAATTTTGGTGTCTACGGACCTTTAATGTTTGCGGCATCCGTTCCAGAGATATTTGCCACCAAATTTTGAAGTCATCCAAAATTGGGCCAAATTTTGCATGTTTTTGGCCCCTGAAATATTTTTGGGGTACGCCCCTGAAATTTTGGACCGGCATTACAAAGTCTAGGCCAGTACTTATCACCGTGTAAAATTTCACACCGATCGGCCAATGCATCTCGGAGATCTCACGGTTGGAATAAAAAATACAAACATCTGCGGAAAAACATACGTCCGCTCCACAAGCTGTCACTTCTGGGTGGACTAAAAAGGTTCATTCAAAATCTGTTAACAGTTTTTGAGATTGTGTATTCAAAGAAAGTTAGATATAGGGAGATGATTGCAGCAAACTAAAAACATTGCTTTATCACCTTTTTTCTGACAAAGTTGACAATAACTTTCAATTCTTGTATGTCATCGTGTGAGTGATAATGCTCTTGTGATAAAAACACTTGATGTGTCTTAATGGAGACAATTACACACTGCAACTAATGACATATGTTTGTCACATTAGGAAATTGTCGTCTTTAAAATGTTGCTGGATAAGCCAAATATACTGGATGAAAATCGTTAGTATATTTGTATAAATTCAGTGGTTGTGATAATTGTTTAACTTGTTATACAGTGCAAACATGCTCATCTGTTTATTTCCTGGAAAAACAAATCATCTTTTCTGTCTTAGAAGTCTTCAGTATATCAGTGATGCGTGCTCTTGACAGATGACCAAGCTAACTGGTGAGCTGAAAGTCAATGAACCAGATGACAATGGACTTACTCCACTGCATTTTGCTGTCGTTTCAAAAAAGGTAAGTACCGCATACTGTGTTATTTGTCAGTATAGTTAAGTCTATCTCTCATGCCCATTATGTCTTGCAGTGACATAGTTAGTTTTGTTATGTTGCAAAAGGTGTATTACTGTAGAACTTTGCAACATTTTATTATTTACTTTGCTTGTTCTGTAGCATACTGTGCAGTAAAAAGTAGACTATCAAGATTTTTGTCATAAATTAAAAATTTTGCTGATTTTTATCATTTTTACCAGCTTATTTTTTAAAATTTGAAATAAGTATTTGTAATGATTCATTAGCTGAAACTTGTAGCTGCTTTATTTTGAGAAGTACATTGATCAGGAAACTGGCCAACTTGAGTAATTAGATGCTGTGATTCATCACATCGTTCATTTGTTTAAAAACGAAATCAGATGATGCTTGTTATTTATGAACAATATGGTAAAGGTCGTTTGATGTTCAAAGTGTCCATAGTAGACCACCAAAATTGAAATTTTCATTTTAACTTCACTCTAGCTTACAGTGTGTGCTGTACTAGTACTGCTATTTCTGTTACTCACACATTATTATGAGAACAAAATATTATTGCATGTTTCTTCAAAACCGATTTTGAAATGCATGGATTTCATTATAAAATGTGTACCGATGCACTGTACGCAGCTGGAAGTTGTGAAACTTTTAGTTGAGTCTGGAGCTAACGTCAACCATCGCGATCATCTTGGTGTCACAGCACTGTTCTGGGCAACAGGTGAAGCATGCAAACTTTTACATATTTGCACACCTGTGAAAAATGTGATGGACTTTTTCAAAAATGTTCTCGCTAAACAGTAACTGATATAGTGAATGGATATGTATACAATTAGGTAATGAAATAATAAAGCCTCTGTGTTACGCAGAGGGGAATCATAGTAAAGACATTCAATTTAAGTCATTTTGTAAAAAATATGATGCTAATAGCAGCAAAGTAACAGTTAGTGAAAGGTACCGTACACAAATGCACAAAAAATATTTGTTGCAGGTCATTACGCCGACATACGGGTTGCTGGTTATCTAATATCCAAGGGCCGAGCATCGATTCACATTACCTCAAATTCTGGAGCAACTGCTTTGCACTACGCAGCACGTTATGGCAACCTTGGTACTTCATTGGTATCATTGTCATTTATTTGCTGTAACTTTGCCAGACTTACTTTTTTTGTCCTTGAATGAAACGTAGGCCATATAACACTGTGTGACTCTGTCTCGTGCTTTCACCTTCATTTTCCTGCAGCTGCTGGCTGAATTTTTTTCTGTGCATTTTTTCCATGTCTTGTTTGGTCTTTTCTTTCTCTGTGTAGCTTTGTGGACCGTGTAATGTTCACTGTGGTGCTTGTTTTGCAATGCTGTCAAACATTTAGGAACTGTTGTAGCATCACTAATACATGCCTGATGCGTTTTATGTTACCCACCCAGTGACCCAGCCATGTCTAGGTGTGACTTATTGGAGTGTAATATTTCATCATATTATTTTGTTTTATTTAGTACAATAGCATAACAGAGCTGTAAGCTGTAAGCTTCTTCTTGCGGTGTGAAATTGTGCTAAATGGGTGCTTTGTTGATTACTTGATAAAACTTTTTTGTCAGACAATATTTCATGTTGAAACGTTGCATGTATAGATCTAGTATGGATAGATCTATGTTTATAGTTTCTAAGAAATCAGTAAAAATTGTATAATAATTAATATGTGCAGTGAAACAGAGATGCATCGAGAGGCTGCTTGTTGAATTTGCACAGATTGTGTGGCACTTTTACTGAAGAACGGTGCTGATGCACGAGGTGCAGACCATGATGGAGATACACCGATGGACGTGGCAAAGAATGATGCTGTTAAACAGCTACTGCAGAAGTCACTGCAGCATTTAAACTTGAGTGCAGAAAAGCGAGGTGAACTGTGGATGTTTTGCTAAGTAAAGCTGTGACCAGATTAAGCTAATTGGATCTGTGGATGACGGAAAGTTCAGAAAACATATCTTTCATCAAATGATGTCTCATGAAGTAAAATACACAGTGTTTCATAAAAGAAGGGACCCTTTATTGTTTTTTTTCATAATTCGCTCAAAGATGATCAACTGATACAAAATTTTTACCAGTTGTAGCCGAAGAAATACTAATTCAAAATATTGCAACAAAATATGGAAGTTGATTAAATATTCTTTGCTGGTTGTGACGTAATGCTGATCTCATAATGTGTCGTGGGTACAAGCTTGATAGTCTCACCTGGTGCTGTCAGTTGCTACCTTGCTTCGATGGTGAACTTAATCTGGTTCACTAATGAAAAATGTTTATCGTGTCAGCACTAAGCAACATGGGGACATGAAATCAGGCATCTCGCAATCCAAAAATGCAACCATTTTGCAAGCTCAGTGTGATAGTGCACTGTCTTGCGAAACATGTGAAAGTCCTGCTATAACCAGAGACACGTAAATGCAATCACTTTGCACGTTTTTGTAGCTGCAACTGTAAAACTTCAAAAATTTGTTATCAACGAACCAAATTTTTCACCATCGGAGCAGAGTAGCGATAGACATCACCAGTTGAGACTCTCAAGCTTGTACCCGTGACACATTATGATGTTAGCATTACGTCACGACTAGCAAAGAATATTTAATCAACTGCCATATTTTGTTGCAATATTTTGAATTACTATTTCCTCAGCTACAACTGGTAAAAATTTTGTGTAAATTGATCATCATTTGAGTGAAATATGAGAAAAACAATAGGGGGTCCCTTTTTATGAAACACTGTATAGATCTGAACATGAAACACGTCATGTAGTTGGACAACTATGACAGGTGATGCCCATTCTGTTGCCATCTTCATCTACGTTAACAACTTTGATGAAAAGTTGCTACATTTGTGTGTCATCCAGAATATGCTTAAAATATAAACTGGCAACACACATTTTGTATGTATTTGTATTTTAAGCCAAAGTTATTTTCTAAAATAGAAAATGATAAATACTGAAACTATCGTGCTTTTTATTTCTTCGTGGATTTAACCTGTTTTGCAGCTGATGTTAGTCTCTACAGAGTTAGCATTGAAATTATCATTTCTGTTATCTTTCAACTCAGCCTTTCATCTCTCTGGGGTTGATAAATTGAGTACCTGCTTCACTAGCTAGGGTTAAAGTGGGGTGCATTAACTTGTATTGGGGTCTGTGAGATCCAAATGTCGTTGTGACTCTGAGATTCTATGATGAGCCACACACACTTTTAATCTCTTAACCTTTTATATGTCAGTTAGTTTGCTATGGTGTGTGGTTGGTTGATGTTGTCAGGCACTGGTTGTGAACAATGTGGTGTCGAGCTAAAGGGTCTAAAGCGCTGCGGTCGTTGTTTTGTTGCCAAATACTGCAGCCGACCATGTCAGACAACGCACTGGAAGACTGGCGGCCACAAAGCATCATGTCCCGGTATTTCACACAGTTGCTATGAATAAGGCAGAAATATAGCTATTTTCTATTTCTTTCTCTAACCTTATCACTGAACTATATCTTATCTACACTGTGAGGCATAAAAAACACACCAAAATTTTTTTTACCATAACTTGAAGAAGGGTTATCTTTTTTTTATAATTTTTGGTACACATATTTCTGACACAACTGGCCATCAAATGGCCGTTCAGTTTCCCACCTCATGCAACATCTGCTTCTGCACTACCTGGGAAAACAGAACAGACAAAGTGTGCATTAAAATTAACAAAAAATTTATAACATTTCATCTTTCCGGATATGTGGCCACCAACAGCTGATCAATTACGAGGTTTAACTGTTGTGTAACAGCACACCTATTAAATAGGCTAAACATTCAGGAATATTGATGAATTCAAGAAGCGACTGATGAAGTCTGGATTGGTATGTGTCAGAACGTTATTGATGCTGATATCAATGAATGGAGACAGTGTCTCCGACTTGAGCCCATGTTCGTGGGCAAACATTTCAGACATTTTTGTAGGCAGTTAAAAAATGTACAATTAGATATTATCAGAACTATCAGCTAAAATGATAAAAATATGGACAAAATGTGTGTTTTGTGTGTTGTTTTGATTATGCAATAATGCTAACGTGGTTAAAAATGCATTATCTTTCCCCAGGTAGTGCAGAAACAGACAATGGGTGAGGTGGGAAGCTAAACAGTCATTTGATGGCCAGTTGTATCAGGAATATTCTTACCAAAACTTATTGCAATTGGATAACTTTTCTTCAAGTTATGATGAAAAAAATTTGGGTGTGTTTTTTATGCCTCACAGTGTAGAGGTAAGCTCTTACTTTTAAAGTATCTTGCTCTTACTGATAGTAAACCACAACTCCCGTTATGTCTTGTCCACCTTATATAGATAGGAAATAACATTAGTGGTATTTGGAAGTGTTAGTTTTCAAATTGGTATTGAAATTTTTTTTTCATATTTTGCCCAAAATACTTTGCAGTGCATGAAATGGTGTTTTGTGATTTCTGTTACTGTGCCATTAAGGAATACTTGCTCTTTCACTTCATATAGTACTTATTATATACTTTTTTGTAGATGTTTAATTTCTAGGCAGCATTCGTGAAGAACCAGCAGTGCCAGATGTTATCATGGCATGGTCTATCTGCGTGTTTGTCTGTTGGATGAAATTAACACCATTCGTCAGAGAAACTTGCCATGTAACATTTTCTTAGACAGTGGTCCCATACCCTTGTGGTAAGAGAAGATTTGAAGCTTTGAACTCTCAGTCAGAATTTGCACTCTGTTGCATATTGTGCCCAGGTTATTACAGTCTCCATGAACTCGGCTACAATCTTTCTGTTGGAGACTCTGTACAACTTTTCTTTCCTCCAAAATAACGTTCTTGCAGTGCTGCCTCTTAATGCCAAATTAGCTGCCGTTGGAATGACTCAGTGTCTGATATATGTGTATCACTGTCATGCTGCCCGATGTGTGGGTCCCGTGATTTAGAATAGGTCCACTTCATTTCTTGGCCGGATGGCATAGGAGGTACCTGAACCAGGCTAGGTGTAGTTAGATTCTGCGTTTTTATATGTCTTTTGTTAGTTACCGGTAGTATTATGTTTGTGTGCATGTGTATGTCACTAGCATGTCATTGTG
>Ga0209454_1003811_pt1 | contig 10992 bp, 5 predicted proteins | sample WorMetHERISLAND1_2_FD_187400 | JGI IMG/M metagenome (GOLD analysis project Ga0209454, IMG submission 187400) | Marine gutless worms symbiont microbial communities from Max Planck institute for Marine Microbiology, Germany - Olavius geniculatus... | ecosystem: Host-associated > Annelida >...
GATGATGTGGACAGCATATTTGTCTTTGTGTCTAGGTTCCTCTGCTTGAGAGTGTATATGAAGTGAATGCACACACCAATGAAGTAGATGATCTGCATATTAGCTGTGATGGTAAACAGGTATTACACTGTTTCAAACTTTCTAACTTTTGGTGATATAGCTCCTTATGGGAAGCCCATCTCAGAGCTACGGAGCATCACCTGCCGTATGGGATCACACAGTGTTACCTGTTACCAGACACAGGTGAACGCACCCCACCTTGTATGCATACGCTGGTTTTTATGTGTAAAATATGTGTTTTTAGGGGTATCTGCTAGAGTTTGTTTCTTTTCTCTGTGATATAGTGCCACCTACTATGGATTAATTGCATAAGTAATCATTAATTTCCGCAGGGCTGATGAAAACGGAAGCCATTAGTAGTACCGGTAGTAGTGATAGTGGTGGCAGCGATGGCAGCAGCAACATTTATTATTGTGAAATGTAAATACTGCGTGATAATAAATACTGCAAGCGGGAACAGTATTGTGCTCAGATTGCAACTGTATCAAGAGATGGTCATGCGTACATTTGGAATGCAGCAGACGGCAGCAAGCTCCATGAGCTGGTCTCAAAATCTATGGTGCAGCATCGATTTAGAAATTGCCGGTGAGTTGAGAATGAGTGTGTTGTTCGTGGATTTCTTCATCAATGATGGTTCTGTCCGCTGTTGCTATTGTTACAGTCGGTGCGAACATTTTACTAAGAAGTTTTATGTGTTTTTGTTGCTGCACGGATAAAAGCTAGAATCTGGGTCTGTGGTATTATTTTGTTATTATATTAAAAGAGACTTTTGATAGCACACAGTGAGCCAAAAGTTTATTAAGCATTAATGTTGATCATTTTATTTTTTTATATATGGACAGTTGTTGCTTTTGATCATTCAGTATGGTAACTGTTGTAACATTTTAAGCATTAGTGAATGCACTTGGTGGTGCAGTGCATCCCAGTGTCACAAACTTAAACTTAATATCAGTTCTTAGCTGACTCAGACTGCAGTCTTTTAACTTAATCATTGTTTAAAGACTTGTACTGATGCTGACATATTTTGTATTTTACTTTTTATTTTGCTATAGTTTTTTTGCTATACCTGTTGTATTTTAGTCGGTTGCAGTCTGTGAGCTGATGTTTATTGGAGCATTCTGATTGACTGAATGTGCAGGTTTGGTCCGGTGGCCGATAAGGAAGGTACATATTGTCTGTACACGACACACATTCCACTGGTTCGCAGCAAGAGACCAGATCCATGCTGTATTGTTCGGTGGAACACAACAGATAACGTTGGCGTGACAAAAATGCTGAACGCCGGTAGTGAGCTTCTGTCCGCTCTGGCAGTCAGGTATGCTAATAGTGACTTTTGATCATTAATACTGTTTTGAATGCCAGGAACGCTTGAACTGGATTTACGCACGGAACAGGGTGACCACTTGTCTGAAAAACCTGGAAATGTCAGGGAATTTGAAACATGTCAGGAATTATGTTAACAGTCAGGGAAAAAATCTTGTCAGGGAAAAGTGTCCCAAAACTGTTCATTACTACACTGTAGTTGAATATTTGCATTCAGCTCCATTTTTCTGCTCACTTCGCTCGCAGACTTGTACCCCCTTACTTTTAAATTTGCGGTGCCAGTAAGCCGCTTTTGTTTGCCTTTATTGTTTAAACTGCACTAAATTTAGTCAGTTAATTCTCTGGAAAATAATTAAAATTGTTGCCATTAGACGTCATATCGCTAGGCTGGCACTCTTTTACAAAGCAGTACACGGGCTTGCCGCTATACCAACTGAACACATTCTCATCCGAGCTGATGAACGAACGAGAAGCAGTCATCCGTATAAATTCCGTCACATAACCGCTCGCACCTCAGTCTACCATAATTCCTTTTTTCCTCGTACTGTGCCGGATTGGAATCTTCTTCCCATTGAGGTCGTCATGCTGACTACTCCTAATCTGGTGTCAACTGTCTCCCCAGATCCTCCTCCCAGCATCTAGATGGCATCACCACTCCGCTCTGCGTGATATCCTTCACAGGAGTTTGCAGAGGATACGGACAGAAACAGAAAACTGAAGCTACTGTTGCGAGGGGCGATACTCCATCTATGTTTCCTTAAAATGTCGGGAAAAGTCAGGGAATTTGATCATGACTGAAGAGTGGCCACCCTGAGAGAAGAGTGGTGAAAGGCTGAGCTGACAAGGGTTGTTGGTTGTACATATCAATACAGACAGTCGTCCATTCAGAGCCTGGTTTTGTAGGGCATCCACATTGATCAGACACATGTTAACTACCAGACCTTGCTACCACCTATCAACAGTGTTATAGTGAATGTGGTAGGTGGGACAGGCAGCTTTGTAGTATTCTGTTTCCCAAGCCATCTCGTAGTTTCATTAGATGCCAAGCATTGGATGGTATGATTAGTAGATCTGCATTGCATGTCATTTGGTGTGTTCATCGTCGTCATGATGCAAAGTATTCAGCGGTAGCTTTCTGCCATTGTGATTTGTCGATACAACGATCTGTTTTCTGCCAGCTCTAGTGCATCGGCCACTGGTATTCCCGTGTTTCAACAGATCTGATCAATCCAGGTGGTGGGAGGTTGACCTCAAGTATTTATCTCTAGTATATTGAGTAAGTAAATAAGAAAGTACGTTTAAGTAGTGCACAGTTTGGGCAACAAGTGTGCCGGGTCTGAGCATTTACATCCAGCTACCTTTGTAACTAAACAGTGAACGTAATCACCAGTCTATGGTGAAAAGTACTAAGGAGCAGATGAGTTTAAGCCTGGAGAACTGATGGATGCAGTAAATGAAATCTCTGTCTTAGTGGTAACAGCATCATGATGATGTTTTTCTATGTAGTGATGATGGCATTTATGTGGCGAGTGGCACTATCTCTGGCACTGTGTCAGTCTATGTATCATTCAGCTTGCAGGTAATAAGTACTGCCATATTTTCCTCTCCTGCAATTACATATATCCTGATGACTCAAGTTTAGAGCCTAGAGGTGGTTTTTGTTTCCAATGTAAAATCTTGACAACTTCCAGTGCTTACCACTATTTGTAATTTAGAAATTTGGCATGCATATGCATGACACCTGCCAACTTCTCCATAGTGAAAAGATAATTAGGTTTTGAATAAAGAAATGGCTGTTTCATACGCATATGTCTGTTGGTAATGCATTTATTGGGTCCAAAAAGTATCATTTTTGATTGGTTAATGGACTGTTTTTAACAAGGGATTAAAACTGGATGGTAGTCAATCAGCATTTTTTGCATGTACTTTGAGTATGTAAACTGATTTGTTCATAAATCTGAAAAGTGAGAACACAACGTATTACAGGAAAGCAGCTGTACGTTCATTTATTGTGGCATGGTAGTGTAATGTGTGAGGCACAGTCAGGGCATTAAAGGTTTAACCAGTGGTCTGCTTGCTGTCTGTGGTATTTGCATTCGTCATTTTTGGTGCACAGCGTATATATCATTTAAGTGAAGCACACGAGATCTTTGTGACTGGTCTGGAGTTTGCACCGAACACTACGTCACATGCAATTGTTGGTCCTAATGTCGACTTCACTCTGTTCAGCATATCTGCCGACAGCCAAATCAAGGCACATCAATTGGAGTCTCGCCGTATGTGTCTCTTATTTTGTTTATTTTTTGTCCTGATTTTGCCATTTATTTTTATCTGGCTTTATTATCTAATGCGTGAAAAATTCAGAAAAGACTAAGAAAAGAAGCTGTATGTTCATGACATATAACTTAATAGAAAACAGCATTTATACCAAGGTGAAAAAGCAGCTGATGATAGAAGCATTTGGTGGAAATAAGGACAGACTGTCATGAACCTGCTAACGTAGCAGATCACGGAAAGAAGAAGTAGCCCTGTTACATGTGTCATGTACTGTACTCAGTATTCACGGCAGGATAAATGCCATCCAGAGGCATCGGCTGCTTGTATCATGCACAGAATTTCAAATGGTTCATTACACTAGCTGATAAATTCAAGACGTCCTGCAGTAAGTTGTTATCAACATGTGACATTTGGTAAGCTATTGTTTCTTGAGTTTTGTGTTCTGGACTGTGTTTTGTATGTAAGCTAGCTTTCTGATAAATGTGTTGTCATTCTTTTCTGTTGTTATGATACTTGACTTATACTGTAAGATTTGGTTCTTTTCATTTTTATTTGCCAAAAGAAGTTTACATTCAGAAAATAGTGCACGAGCTGGACACTGAAAACAACAGAAAATTACAATGCACCGTGATAAGACATAAACAGAACTAACTCTGCTGCGGATAAATGTAGAAAAATAAACATCGCATATTGTGTTTCAAAATTTTCTCGAATTTGTGATATATTCAACATGCTGTTGTGTATGCTATTATTTATTGAATGCATTTTGGTGCCAGTGTTTTTGAAGTATTTGTAAGTGGTGTTAATGCTGTGTTTTTGTGTCCAGGTCTCTACAGCCCATTGTGGGCCTTGGTTGGCTTCGTTATTGTTATTTTCCTCATGTACTGGCTTGTCTTGGCATTTGAGTTATGACAACAGTATTCTCCGCACTGTACAACCTTCCGGTTACATGTCCTCCATGCAAGTGACCTTGATGACCTTCTGTTGATAGTATGTCATGCAGAGTAGCAAAGTTGCTGCAGTCTTCATCATAAATGTTATACTATTTGCCTTAGAAAAGTATGCTGCTTTTATTTGTACAATAAATTTGGCAGATATTAGAATGCTTTTAGTAGCACTTTTATTTTGTTAGATTTTGAGGAAGCTACCAGCTGGCTTCAGTACTGCCACTGCATTATATGATGATTTAATGCTGTCAAAGTTATATTGAAAACAATACTAGCACTGTTTTATGGCACTGATTGTGACAATATTCAACAGGTTTTGAGTTGAAAACTACTTTCCGGTTGATGTGTATGATGATACAGTTAGATTATAATAACTAGGCTTAAGTGACAATCTGATGTGGTAGATGTTAAGCTGAGTCAATATAAGTCATGTTTTCATGACGCAAGTGCATGGCCAGTGGATGAAAAATGACTTCGTAGATCAGACACCATATTGCCAACTACCACACACGACTTCAATAGGTTCTAGATACAGGGTGACCACCTTCCAGACACTATGAAATTCCCTGATTTGTGGCGCTGCTGACTATTTGAACTGGTACTGAACTAGGCAATGTAAATCCAGTACTACAAGATACTAAAAACCTGCTGACACAGTTTTTTGGAAAAGTTTCTGGGCAATTTTCCTTGACAAGATTTCTTCTCTGACATTTTTTTACTGAAATGCCGGATATTTCCTTTGACAGCTGTAAAATTCTCGGACATTTTCAGGTTTACCAGACAAGTGGCCAGTGGCCACCCTGTAGATAAGGCAATAGGGGGGTGTAGACTTGTCTGCCTTCTGTTAGGTCAGGAAAAACAGGACTATAAATGACAGGCATTATTGTGTATAGATATAAAACTTAAAGCGATGGTGATTGGTCTGTTGCTGTCATATTTAACGTGTTATGGTAATGGAAGATGTATAATAGATTTGTATCATCTAGCTTGAAGCTATGATAGGCAGAGCTGCAAACACTGAATTTTGTACAAGTGATGACTTGTTTGCTCTTTTCAATGCTATTATGTTATAGTTGCTGTTTCATTAGTTACTGTTAGTGATGCTATATGGCTGGTGGGAAGGTAACTGTGGTTACTGGTCTTGGCTGAAAATAATGGCATGCCATGCTAAGGCTGCAGTTTTCTTTTTCTCACAAGCTCACAGCAAACAGGAAAAGTGGCTTTAGACACTTGCTTTATATTCAGTATACAAGCTGTGCACTTTTATGTGTATTGTGCAGGGTTGTTAACAATACTTGTGAAAAGTATTGGTGATACCAATATTAATACTTTGGCTAAAAACTATTGCCAATACCAATACTGATACTGTTGCAGAAAAGTACTGACGATACCAATACTTTTACAGGCAATACTTTTTCTACTCATTCAGCAATCACAGGTGTGTTTAGGAGGAGGCCCAGCTGGCTGCGCTTCTTTTTTCGTTCGTCGGTGTGGTAGTCAACTTCAACTACAGTGCGTCAAGATTTTGCATGCCACATCACTGAAGTAAACAAAAGGCCCCCTATGTAGGACTCTATAGAACAAAGACAGCAACGTGGTCTTGCTATAAGACTAAGTTGAGCTGTTGTCCAAATAAAAAATGCTACCCATGGGCAGTGACACCCATACATAGTGGTAAAAAATGTTTACCACTATGACACCCATACAACTAACGGCTGCCCTTTGTTTATCAAGCGACAGAAAGCTGAAAGCTCTTTTTGACTACACGCTCTGTCCCAGGACCCCACTGGGGCCCGGGGGCTCCACTGCCAGACCCCCGTTATAGGCTTGCGTTCGCCCACTGGCCCTCTCTTTATAAAATTTGCGAATCCACCCCTGGCATTGTTATGTTTAGTCACTTGCTGATGCAGTGATATAGTAAATCTAGTTGTCGCCATGGAATTAAGTACAGATATTAAGGAGACTCATGAAAATCAAGACTCGAGAAAAATCTCCATCTCGAGAATCATATTTCTTGCCTTAGAGAATTGAACAGTTTGAATAGGACGCAATAAACAGCTTCTAGTGCTCGTCAGTGACTCTCGATCGACAATTGGTGGCAGTAATCAAGTTGAGTGAGGAGGGGGTGGGCTATCACCCGCAGAGCAAGAGTGGAGTGCCAGCTGGACTGTACGTAGCTCGTGGTCGGGTTTCAAATCAAACGTTTCTGAGTCTGCTGTGAGAGTCTTGACACCTATTCTTTCATCCGTGGAGCAGATGGACCCCAGCACGTGTCCATCGCCTTTAGTTTAGGGCCTACGTCTCCCTGCACGGTGCACCGAGGCCTAACTGCGTGCATGCGGGCAGACACCTGCGATGTTGTGCAGCAGCCGCAGTGGCGCTGCTTGCTGACAAAAGTATTGGTATCGAATATTGCCAAAAAATAGCTGAAAAGTATCGCTGATACCCATTTCGATACTACAGGCGAAAAGTATCGGCGATATAGTATCGCCGATGGTATTGGTAGCGATACCAATACTGCGATATTAACAACCCTGGTAGTGTTAAGTTGTGTCGTATGTCCTTGTTTAAGTTAGAACGTGCTCATCTAGCAGTCGTGATGCTGAATGTTTTCCACAGTTCTTATTTAAGTTTCCAATGCATGTAGTGTAGCAACTGCATTAGCAGTACTGTTTTGTTGTACTGTTGAGTCAAGTTATTTTCTCTAGAAGGCTGTCTGAGATGTACATAGTTAGTATATTGTATAAATTAAATATTCCAAGCTTACATTGCTCATTGTGCCCAGCAAACATGAATACTGCATGCTTTCTCTGATTTCTTGATACTATTATTTCTGCCTTTTTTAGTTTTCGTGTTTGAAGCCCTGACTGACTGTCTGACAGGCAAGACACCCTATGACAACTTAGGATGTTGACAAATAATACTAAATGATCAGAGTTTGTCAAAAGAAAACTGCCATGTTTTCAACAGACCACAGCATAGTGCATGTCAAATGTGCGATTGTGACAAAATTCCTAACACCTCATCAACAGCAAAGAACTCTCCCCATGATAAAATGCAGAACGTCTACTCTATCAGTCTCTGTAACAATCTGAGCTGCCAACAAAATAGAAGTCAAGAAAGAAATGAGCACAACTAGCTGATATAAGCCATGCCAACAAATGAGATTTCAACAACATCAAATAGGATTGCCAATCGTACATCGCATCAGGGATTTGCAGTAGTTTGATCCCTTTTCTTATGTCCCGGCCAAGGCTTCCCTTGATTCCACTGACCCATTTTTCCTAAAAGTGACTTAATGGCTTATGAACATCATAAATGTTTTTACTAAACAATGCACCAAAATCTGATTGGTGACAGGGCTCCATATGCATCTGCTGGTGGATATTACTTAGATTAGAGCACTCCCTTAGGCCTTTAGCTAGATTTCAGGAGAATGGGAATGGGGAGAGTGCAGAGGGAAAGAGCACAAGGCTGTCCCGTATTTATGGAAATAACATTGGCAACCCTAACGTCAAAGAAAAGAACATGACAACTAAGCTGTTATAACAACATATACACATCAACGTCTGTCAACTCAGAAAGCAAAAAATATAAGCGCTAATAAAAATGGTGGATCAGAGCACTTCTATCGGAAGTCAGTAATAAAATGCTATAATTAAAAAACAAGTACAGTTTCAGAAACTTAAAAAACACCAGAATCATCGTATTATCACAACAATAACGGCAAAATAAAAATGTGTTATTTCTATACCTGAGTCTAATGTAGCCACTAACAAGAACAAAGAGCATTAATTTTCATTTAATACTTATTAATGTTATGACAGAACAATGAAGTCATCACATGAGCAGTCATTCAGTGTCACTATTATCCTTTACTATTAACCACTGCTGAATGCAGATTTTTCAAACATCTTCACTGCTATGTTGATTGCCTTCTAGGTCAGCGTAAGTTAACTAAACCTGCATCAATCAATCTATATGGTGCCACATTAAACACCATGGCTGCAGAAAATTAACATTAAAGCATTAATAGCAAAATAATTAAATAATTGTAACAATGCAATGTCTGATCACTGTTTGAGATGTGCTACAGCTGCTATACATTGTCTGTTACATACACTGTAAAAATCTATTAAAATATTAAACGCAGTATTGCTAATTAACATGTCATCGGTAAAAAAATTGGTCAACGTCACACTATTACAACTAATTACTGGTATGCATAGTGTGGGCATATCAATGTACACAATTAGCTGAAAAAAATTTCAATTCTACATTTACAAACATACTGATTCAGCGACAATGAAATTAACAGTATTAATGTGCAATCATTAACACAGAAGACAGTGGTGTTCAACAAGTAGGTTACCAGTCGCCAATAACAATGCAAACATGCTGCGATGCTAGCACAACACAACACTTACAAAAAGCATAAAGTAGTAAAGCATGAGATTCAGCAGGAAATTAGCATGACTGACAGGTAGAGCAAATGCAAAAATTATGCCGATATTGCTTTAACTCTGGTAAGCTGCAGATCAGTGGACAGCAACAAGCAATGGATGCAGTAGACATGAGCTTGTGTCAAGAACTCTCCTGAGCTCTGTTGACTAACAGACCTCGGCCTACAGCAGGTTATACCAACGCAGCAAGAAGGCCGAAGATACTCCAGTGGCAAACGTGGCTGCAATGTGGATGAACGAGAGAATGGACAGCAGGCCCATGCCAGACAGTCCATGACCGCTGCAACCGTTCCACATACAACCAACATGTCTCGGCATAACAAATTTGTTGTGTCTAATCAATTCCGTTGCCCCATGCCAGACCCGGTCAGTGCCTGTATGGTCAACTGTCTTAAAGAGGTAAGCCATCTTAGCATATAACCAACCATCGAGGTAAACTCGGCCTTTCAGCTGAGTGGGTAGGTAAATCAAGTACCAGATTGGGTTAAAATGGGACATGACCACCTGTGCTGGATGGCAGGCGCTGCTCTGTAGCTCTGATATAGGTTTCTTATGAAGACCTACTGACATTTTCAAGCCTTTTAAACCTTTAAGATGACTTGCAAAGTTGGTAAAACATGCATTTTCTTGCACAAAATCCACTTAATTTAAATGGAAATCAACGACTGATTATTTGCCAATTTTTAAAAATTTAAATTTCTTCAATAATTATCGTTTCTACTAATAAAGGAGTGGTTTATAGTACCTGGTGCAGCCACCTCCAATCCTGGCACCAAGATACAGCACAAATCCACCAAAGAACGACGCAGGCACTGACATGCCCTTAGCCTGTCCCAGTGTACCAGACATACTGGCCGACAGGTATCCACCCATAACTGCTCCGGCAATGTAGAATACCTACCACAACAAATACAATTTTCATTTACCACGTTTTAACTGGCAGAACATGCTGCAGTAGCAAACAACCTTGTTACTATTAATATTAATATATATGCCCGGGAGTAAAGACCCCTAGGGCTAAGTGTTCGACTAAAAGTAATGGCTAGAGGTCCAGATCTTTGCCGAAGTCAATTAAACTGCAGTGGACAGGCACAGAGTTGAAGCAATGCACGATAAGTTATAAATGTCATCTTAATAATATTATTATTATTGAGACTATTATCATTATTATTATTATAAAGTACAGCCAGCAAAGACAGCAACACCAATTGTGAAATATCAGTACCTGCCAGTAATTTTCAATGCTCCAGCGACGGAACTTCGCAGCATACGGCGACATCTTCTCCAGCGGACCAAAAAACAGCTGAGATACAATGAAGCTGAGGCTTGAGCTGCCACCGAGTGTGTCTTTCATGACCAGAACCATTGGCAGCTGAAGACTGCCAACAAGCATAGCACCGACGTATGGCGGCCAGACGTTGTATGCCAACACAGAGTCACTAGCATCACCCGTGAACTGAACACAGCAACAACCAGTCTATTAATAACATGCAGGAGGTGTCGGCAATGCTTTGGTCAGAGCTTTTCTTTCCAACTGCCCATCAGGAGGACTAAAATAATGTTTCAATGAAAACCCGTCTCACAACTAAGAAGTGTCACCTATCATATATGGGATCACACAGTGCTAATGTCACCAAACACAAATGGGCCCCAACATAACATCAACCAGACAGGCCGGTACCCCACCACACAAAATGTTCACCGTGTCTGCCCTTCACTGCAATAACGAAGGCTAATCATTTCAAACACTATCAGATTCTTTGACTTATGTAAAGCATGCATATTTCACCTTTTATAGGCCAGCTGGTATAAAAAAGTGAACTAGAAATTTGGGGCAAAGCCCAACGTGAGTCCGCCCGGCGCCCTAAATTCAATTGGGGAAAAATTCAAAGGGGGGGGGTGAAATTCCCCCAGTAGCAAAG
>Ga0209454_1003812_pt1 | contig 10991 bp, 5 predicted proteins | sample WorMetHERISLAND1_2_FD_187400 | JGI IMG/M metagenome (GOLD analysis project Ga0209454, IMG submission 187400) | Marine gutless worms symbiont microbial communities from Max Planck institute for Marine Microbiology, Germany - Olavius geniculatus... | ecosystem: Host-associated > Annelida >...
AAATGAGCCATTATAACTTCGGAGTTAGGGGGCGTAGCCTGACGAAACTTTGGCACTTGACGTGTCTCTAGGTTGGGGTGTTAACGCAAGTACAACTTTTGGGGGCACCGCCCCCGTTGAAATTTGGGAGGGCAAAAAACGTGCAAAAATCGGTGCGATTTACGACAACTTTCGAGTTTGAGTGCAAATATCTCTGGAATCGATGATGATAGTGACAAAATCTAAACGGCGTTGACGAGAGGGATCCTTTGGGCATTGAACACAGAAAAATTTGTGAAATTCCGTCCACTACGAACAAAGTTATAAGCGCTCATGTTGACCTACCCTAAATCGGCAATACGCGTTTGGCGTATGCCAGTGCATTTGAGTTCGGGGCACGTGACTTTGGTGCCGAGGAAATTTTACCCCACCCCTAATTTTCCACCAATCGGACTTAGGGCGCCGGGCGGACTCACGTTGGGCTTTGCCCCAAATTTCTAGTTATTATTCTATTTTGAGGTCTAGTGACTCTGTTGTCCAGTCTTGACCCAAAAGTAGACCAAATGATATTTTAACACCTGATGATTCTTTGTGCAATTGTAACACTTTATTAATGTCTTCATACATAATTGTTCTGTGCTGACTGTACAGCTTACATTCACATACGAAATGTTCCACAGTTTTATAATCGTCTCTGCAGTCACACACAGGAGTGTCATTTAATTGTCTTCTGTAACCATCTTCATTTAACATTGTATTGTTTGTTTTTTTTGTATGTTCTGCATTCTGATGTGGAAATTGAATGTCTGATGTTTGTAGTCGTCTTGTAATGACTGATTGTCTACATTTCTTAGTGAATTAGCACAGTGTCTAATGGTTGATACGTCCTGTTATTTTGTAACAGGCATCCGCACATGTTTTGAATGCAAGAAGACTAGTGATGATATGGTTCAGTGCTCCATGCCTTCTTGTGGCCGTTATTATCACTCGGAATGTTTGAGTCAAGTTGGTGTCACTGTGCGTAAAGACTCTGGTCGGATCATTTGTCGTCAGCATAATTGTGCCACTTGTGTCACTAGGATGCCAGTAAAGTCTGCAGCAAAAACAGCAAAAGGTATGATTTCATTTCTTTGTTGTTTATGTTTGTCTTGTAGTACAAAAGTGCAAAGTATGTTGAAATTGTTGATTTTAATGTCAAATTTCAAATTTGTTTCAACTGGTTAGTTTTTTCAGAATTATTTCAAATTGAACCGAGTTTCCGAGAGTGTATTTCTGACTTTTGTTACCCAGCACACATCGTCAGCACTGAAGAAACTGTGGTTTGCAGTATTGTGTGGAAGAGGTGAAAAATTTAGACTTAGTTAAAAATTCAGATTATTGTTGTTGAAAGAATTTTTTACGCGCGAAAGCAGCTACTGCGTTAGCACATCTTATCCATCGCAATTCTGTCTGTTCGTCCGTCTTTCTGTCACACGGGTGGATCAGTCACAGGCTGCATAGAAAACTCTAGTTTCAGGAAACGTAAAGCTTTTCCATAAATTCAAAGGGGGTCACCCCGAATGAGAGGGGGTAGGAAAAAGTTGCAATTTTTAGCTATTAAGTCGCTCTATCTCCAGTATCGGTGTGAGATAGGGTCTAGATTACTATTTTTGTCACTTATAGGAGTTGTACACTGGCTCTCGATTGCCATCGAATTCAATGATCTTGGATGACCTTGAACGCCAAAATAGGCGTTTTATGGTTTTTTTGGCAATTTTGGTCGGCGAGACACATTTCAAGAGCAAATTGTGCCAAAATCAATTTAGATAGACACGGAGAAGCTGCGTATAAAACGTAGATTTCGGTGGTCCAAGTCTAGATTTTCTAGGTTCAAAGAAATCTGTGCGCAAGGGCATCAAAGAGCGGTACCCCAGTAAAAGTCATTTGTGCAGCGCACACTTCAAGAGTGAATTGCGATGAAATGGCTGGAGAATACACAGACAATTTGCCAACAGGAACTGCCATAGGCTTTCGCGGGTCTCGGGAGCATTAGCTCAAATTTCTTTTTAGTTTAGTTAACAATTAGGACAGTGGGTTGATGAAACGACATACAAGGCTTAAGGAGGCATTGTCAAATCCACTTTGCTGTTTTGTATTATTATTGTCTACAGTTAAAATTGCACTGCTTGTTATGCATATTTTCTTGGCTTTCAGCTTCTTTTTTATTAATGACATGGAGTTGCATTTGTAAATGCTATGTCAAATTTTTGTCATGGATCATTTGTGTGTCAACACAGGAACTCTTCTTCGATGTATCCGATGTCCTGTGGCATATCATGCTGATCAGTGCTTTTGTGCTGGAGTCACATTCCTTGCTGGAGACCATATCATCTGCACTGGGCACAGAATGAAGACAGCCAGCCATATCAACATATCTTGGTGTTTGGCTTGTTCTCAAGGTAATAGAGTAGCTTGATTATTTCTTAGCACAGCTGTGGCTGTGTGTTTTTTTTTAAATTGGGCCAATTAGATGGCTGGCAAGCTGACTGGATGGTTGACTGTAGAAATCTTTTTTGTCAAACAATATCTTATGAACTACTGTACAGTAGATCTAAAATAGAAACTGCAGATATTATTTATTTAGTTATTTATTTACTTCCTTTGATCATTGATCATGATTTTTTATGTTTCGCCATTTTCGTAACTTTCCCATGGAATAATAATTATTAAATATATTAATTTTTGAGGCTTTCGTTAACAACTTGTCTTGATATTAATATTATAGTTTAAATTGTAATAATAGTTATGTGGGGCATGTAGATGTTAGAGGTCAGTAAAGTGTGTTATAAGCCACTTGTTTGGTTTTTCCATATGATGTCTTCAGTTCAGTGGATATGTTATGTGTTTATTGGTGAAAATTGTAGATGAAGGATCTTTGCTCAAATGTTGCTCATGTCCGGCTTCATATCACATGGACTGTATTAAATGTTCGGAGTTTGCTACTACTAGTTGGCAGTGTCCAAACTGTTTGCTTGGACGGAGGCCGCTATATGGTGAAATTGTCTGGGCCAAATTTGGCACCCATCGGTGAGTGTGATCTAGTAAATACTGTTTATGTTCTATACATACTGTTGACAACTTAACAATGGGTACAATGGTTTAATAACTAGATTTTCAGTATGTTAAGTAATGAAATCTTTTTGTGATAATGTGCACAGTTATATTTCGATGTTATTATGGTGTATAGATGGTGGCCAGCTGAAGTATGTAAACTCTCACTATTGGCTGAGTGTGGCATAAAGGACATGTGGATAACTGCAGATGCAGAGTTTGCTGTTCGCCTGTTTGGCAATGGTCTTCTCTATGGTTTACATCATAGAAGGTAATCATTATCATTCTCTGTTCAGGGCATATACCTATACTTGTTAACAGGTAGCAGTGATTGACAATGTGTAGTTACCATTGTCTAATGTCTGTTCATGAATCTGTCTACTGGTACACCATTGTGCAGTGTGCATGCCCATGCTTTTTTGACAGCCACATTCCTGGTGAACTTGGTTTTGTTAATATCATTCACTGGTTCTTAATGTGTATTACTTGTACACTGTGTTTCGAAAAAAAAACAGTCAAAATTTTTTCCTCATAGCTTTGCTAAATTTTCACTAACTTTGATAATTTTTGGTACAAAGATGGCCAAGATGATAGAATTATGTAAAGTGGACTTATTTTCCATCTCACCTAATTTGTGTCAATGCACTACCATGTGAAACACAGATGCACCAAATTGTTACATTTCGTGGTGATTATTTGTATCCGACTGCTCACCTTTGCATCGTCAATTCGACAGACAACAAAATAGCTGACTAATGAGTTTAAAACATGTCCAGTCGGTGAGTGAATGCAGTTTGATCAGTTGATCTTTGATTTCGCTGTCAGCCAGTGGCATTGCATCTAAGCCATTGTGTCCGTGTATGCTGGGCACACTTTGGGCATAAACTCTGAACTTTTGCACGCGAGTTGTTATACAAACTAGCAATAAATTATTCTGCCAAATGACGTACATTTGACTTATTATGTGCTTAATTAAGTCGTTACAACGTTTACTGGAGACAACAGCTCAGCACTGTGCAAAATTGGAGCATCTGTATTTCACACAGTAGTGCGTTGACACAAATTAGGTGAAATGGAAACTGAGTGCATCTTGCATAATTCTATCGTCTTGGTCGTCTTTACGCCAAAAATTTTCAAAATTGGTGAAAATTTGACATAGTTATGACAAAAACAGTTTTGACTGTTTTTTTAAACAAGGTGTACAATGTGCTGTCAACATTTTGTATCTTACCCAGACCTACATTCTGCATGGGACTTTCCTTCGTCTGGTTTTCTCTGACCTTCATTGTCTGACAGAGCTTGACAGTGTCATCATAATCTCCGAGTTTAGTATGCATAGATCTGCCCCTGCTAATAATCATCGTGCTCACTGGCTCCCGTCATACTAATTCGGTATTTTTCTGTTCTCTGACTGTTAACTTACCAATAGAGTCAAGAATTTCTCAGGCCAATACTACTGGAAAGGATAAGGAGCAGTTATAATTGCTGTAAAAAAAATTAACAGTTTATTTTGTAAATATGTTGACCGTACTGCTGTGAATGTTTGTGTCAGTTGTACTTGTAACCAAATATATAATTTTTGCAGGGTCGTTCCGTTCCACGAAGCTGATAAGTTAAGCTGTGAATTTCCACGGTATAAGAGATACAGAAATTACAAAAATTATCGAGACTTGTATGCGAAAGGTTTGCAAGAATTTTCGTACTAGTTGTATTACTTTAGTTTTTGTATGTATTTTTTGTTCAAGTTTTTTTTTGTTTTTTTTTATGGTGCTGATTCCAATGTCGTGTAGTTCATTAAGTCACATTAATTAGTTTGTATAATGTTCTACTGTATTACTTTGCTAGAATTTTCTGTCAAAATTTTAGTAAAACCTTTACTTTGTTTTTTAAATTTTTTTTTAGATTTTGATGCAACAGACAGTTTAGGCATACTTTTGGGTTTAATATTTATTTATATTTATTTATATAATATTTATTACTTTTTTTTAACTTTTAATGTGCTTGATGTTATGAAATTTTAGGCCAACATGAAAATAACACTACTTCATAGACTAGAAAAGTGATTATAGTAGTTGGCTGGTGAAATTTTAAAGAATTAACATTGATGTCTGTAAAGTTGAATTTTTACCAGAACTGATGCTGAACTGTATTTTTTCCATTGTTTGAGTCTGCTTTTGATGAAATATGCAACAATTTTTGTCTTTTTCATCATGTTGAAATTGTTTGTGTTTTAGTTGTTTTCTAGATTACGTCATTTTGGGTAGGATTTCCAACATCTAACTTTTTAGCAGTCGTTAGATGTCATACAAGAATCTGTGTACTGTATAGCCTGTGTGTTGTTGCAGCTGTGAGGGAGGCTGCAGTTGCCTGGCGACGTTGGATATCATCTCATACCGTCTGCAACGAAGAGTTGCGCTATGACAGGAAACCACCGAAATACAAACATGTCAAGGTACCTGTTGCATTGCATTCCAGATTGTACTACTATTGTACTACTATTCCTGACTTTAATTTTGCGTATTCACAGCATTATGATGCTATCTGTTTTGTGACACATGTTTCTGTAACTTGGTCTGTCAGAACAGTGTCAAAGCGATGAATGAAATTGCATTTACAGTAACTTTCCTTTGATTTGTCTCCAGTACAGGTGTTTGTGTGGTTTCCAGATTGCACAAGAAAATACAGGGTGGGCCAAAAAATGGCGCAAAATGTTTATATGCCAATAACTTTATCAAATGTCAACCGATTTTGGAAATTTTTTCACTGTCGGAATCAGGAGAAAGTGTGTAGTAACACTATCACTAAAGATCCCACCACACCTCAAGTGTGCCACTACACTACCTAGTGAAATGTCATTGTCTTTAAAGCAACAATTGAAAACAAGGTGATATCTGTAACAACACATTCTAAAAAATTAACAACAAAACAACCTGTTTATTGTCTCAGTTATTGTCCAAAGTAACTGTAACATCTCGCAGTTTTCACATCAAATGTTCATTGTGTTCGTCTTGCTGCTGGATGATGCACTCAAGCCAGTGACGCCACTGACCAATGGCACGATTAACCAAAACGCTGCAACAGTTTGCCCCACTCAGTGCTCCAGAATTGTTGTGAATTGTCAATATTGATAAACCATCTATGAAAGAGCCCCTTTCAAACAGCATAATCGACGGGATTTAAGTTTGGGCTGTTTGGAAGCCACATGTCAGGCTCAGTCAAGGTTGATCATGCAATTGGTCATTGTCGTCTCTGGCTTGAGTGCGATGTCTGACATTTCATAATGTAGCGTAACGACATCTGTGAGGTGTGATGGGATCTTTAATAGTAGTGTTACTACAAATTTTTTGCTGATGCCATCAGAAAAAAAATGGAGAATCGGTTAATATTTGATGAAGTTATGGGCATATAAAAATTTTGTGCCATTTTTGGCCCACCCTGTAGTGATAATATATTTTCATTCAATGCCAACCGAATTTTGCCATGCTGTGTAGGTGAATGTACCAGTGGGAAATGTGGAAGTTTATCGCACTCAGTTGGAAGACATTCCACAGTGTAGTTGTCGTCCTGAAGATGAAGCGCCTTGTGGTCCGGAGTCAGATTGCATCAACCGATCAATGCTATATGAATGCCACCCTCTTGTGTGTCGTGCTGGGGACAAGTGTTTGAACCAAGTGTTTCAGAGGCGACAGATACCTTCAATGGAACCATTTAATACTGAATGCCGTGGATGGGGTCTCAGAACTCTCGTTGACATAAAGGAAGTTAGTTGATCAGTTTCATGTTTAACTTTTGCCTTAACACTTAGAAATACCATTAACTTATGGTATGTTATAATTTATATGCATTAATGGAGGAAGCTTAAATGTGGTTTTTGATTACACACTTGTGCCACATTGGTCCATCTTTAACCACTGACTCAGTCTGCATATTCTGTATCAGCTGTTTAGTACGCAAGTGAGCTGGGGCTGGTGAGACCTTTATGTTAAGATAAGGTTAAAGATCGTTTGTAGCTGGTAACCCATCTCATAGTTAGGGAGGTGCCTGCCATATTGGATCACGCAGTGTTGCCTGTCACTTAACATAGGCAAATTTGTTCCGTTTTACTCTTCAGTCAGACAGACCAGTACTCAATTTACTTACTCCAGAGGGTTGAAAGGCTGAGTTGACTTTGGTTATATGGCGAGATGGTTTACCTGTCTGCCGACAAGTAACCTATCCAACTTAGTAACTACCTCATAGTGACTTGACTGGTAGTCTAACCCAGAATCTCTTGGTCGTAAGTCTGACACTATCTAACATTATGCCACCAAGTGTATTTATGTTGTGTGTGCTTCTCAGGGTCAGTTTATCTCAGAATATGTCGGAGATCTGATAGATGAGCAGGAAGCACGTCGCAGGCTGACTGAAGCTCATCGTAACAATGTCAGCAACTTCTACATGATGAACCTTGACGCCAGCCGGTGAGCATTTGCTTGATAAGTACTAGCTGCTCATATTGCTTTTTAGTTTTATTTAACTTACTCTAGATTTGTCTTGTTGCCAGCAGGGAACTTGCCCGTGAAACCTGGAAACATCAGGGATTTTGTTAGGTCAAAGTGTTCAAATTACCCATTTGTTATTTATGGCCGCACCAGTGTTTGGTGGCATAGTATTACTAAAATTGATGTCAAGCGAACGACAAAGTCGGCCGACTTTTGTGGGCATGGTTTAGTTGCCTGACAAAATCGGTGAACCATAACACACGACCGATATCACGATATCAGCTATCACAACAGCCGAATGCAGATCGCAAAACAATACTTGCATCACTTTTTTCTGCATCTAGTGAATGAAAATAAATAACAAACACAATAAATAACAAAAATAAATATTCATCTTAGGTTGTAAACAATCACCATGGCAGCATAAACAAAATTTGCTGGCTGATATACAAAAAGTTGACTGACAGAATCGTTGAAGATAGAACATGTATTACCTTGGCTAACAAAATCGGGCAATTTTGTCGGCCAACAAAATCGGGTGATTTTTGCATGACACACGACAGATTTTTATCAGGCGATTTTGTCAGCAGATAAAATCGGCCGATTTTGTTCGTCTGACATCCCCTTAATAGTCTTTTGATGGTGTATTTTGCTGGTGGACTGTGAGCTGGGGTGGGGCACTAAGAAGATCCAAAATGCTAGGTTGTAGAAAAAAGTTTTGAGTTTGTTATGAAAGCAACAATGAAAGCACTGTTGCAAATGTCCAAATAATGACCATTAATACTGTTGTTTAGGACATGGGGTTGGTTGGAAATCCAGATGGTTTACGGTTTACAAAAATGCAGCTACTCTGCAAGCCTGCAGCTCCACGTTTTGCTGTGTGATAAATGTGAGCATCATTCGCTAAATTAGTTTACAAAATTGAGCCATTCCATTAATTTTTAAAATAGGAAAAACTAGAAGTATACGTTTTGTAGGAAATTTAATTGCGAGGTTTTATTACCATGATGTCACTGTGGCTTTGTCTAATTCTGGAGAGAATGGTGCCTAAACAAATGTCGAACAGTAACATTGTAGATTGTAGATGATACAGCATATAAAACTCTGTTTGTGTTGAGTTAACACATTCAATGGATAGTTTTTTCAATGCACTGCAGGCACTCCAGGAATACTTATGCTGGCTTATATGCTATGCTTATTGCGGCCACTTTGCGAATGGTAAAAATATTGTGTGGCTTATGCCTTGGGAGCCGAGATGTACACAAGTTGCTGTTGCTGCAACCGCTACAACTACTAATGATTAAGTTAATAAGAATAATGCTGCTAATACTAATGCCATGCTAATGCTTGCGGTGCTGTCATCATGGAATTGTCATTGCAAAAGTTCAGCCGGTTTATGTAAAGCAGAGCACCAGACAGACGGTGACTTTTTGAGTTTAGACCAAGCCATTCAGTCTGAGCCAATGGATCCGGCTATAGACAGCTGTAGTGACTAAAATTCACCATCGCCATGTATTATTATTTTTCGACTTGACAACAGATACTCAGTTTACTGTTTCGTGAAAGGCAGAAGGCAATGTCGATGTAGGTTGCTGGTTACATACCGAAACAGACGGTCACCCATCCAACTACTAACCGGGCTCAGTGTAGAGCAACTTCCTGGATCAGATCCAACGCATTACATTTACTCCATGCCAGATGTCGCCAACCATCAACAACTACTACTACCGTGACTGCTGCCATTACTATACTGCTGCATTTTGTAATACTGGCACAAGGGCCTACTACTACTACTACAGACGGTCACCCATCCAACTACTAACCGGGCCTGGTGTACAACAGCTTGGTTGATCGGACCCAACGCTTTACCTGTACACCACGCCAGACGGCACTCACCACTAACTACTACTACTACAGCGACTGCTGCGACTACTACTACTAATACTGCTACTACTACTAGCCCTACTCCCTCTGGCCCAGGCGTAATTTTAGCCCTGGCGTTGAATGTGTTGATGTGTCTGCGTGTGATTGTTGAGGATCATCGATGCTGGGCCAAAGGGCAACTTTTCTCGCTTCATGAACAACAGCTGTGAGCCCAACTGTGAGACTCAGAAGTGGATGGTGAATGGAGACCTGCGCATCGGCTTGTTTGCCACGAGGGACATTCCTCCCGGTAAGGCTGCTTGCATGTGTGTGACAAAGTAAAATATTTGACTGGAGATGGTTGCTGTTGAATCTGTGCATTGGTTATAAAAGAGCAAAACGTGGCGCTGCAGACGTTGCAGAGTAGTTGTATTTTGTTTCAGGGGCAATCACGTATTCCAATAAAACAGAATAAGTTGTTATAGCCCTTTTTTATTTTATTGCACATATGTAAGAGCCGTAGGTGAAATAAACCTGCAGTCAAGATGCAAAAGCATATTGTTATTGGAAATGTATTATATTCACAAGATTTTGGTTTCTTTCCATTGCAGCGGTGTCATACGTGCGTATTTTAGTGTTTAAGTGCAAGTAGCTTATTATCTGTTCCGTTGCTATAGCATAGCATGGGACAGATTATAAAATCACTTATGTCGTTCTGGCAGTCTGTCTGTAAACGCTCCTATGGCTGCAATTTTGATTCAATTCTGATGAAATTTTGCACAGTGATTCGGGGCCCGAAAAGTAAGATCGAGTTTGTTTGGGATAGAAATCTGGTAACTCCTTCCCCTATTTTACTCCAATTTTTAAAAAATTTGCATTACGGCCTATGGAGAATTCAAAGAGGTATAACTTGATCCCCTGTATAAGATAATTGCGTGCTGTGTTTACTTACCCCCTTATTTTTGGAGTCGGACAATCTAATGGTGTTGTTTAAATTTACCCACTATCGACCCCTGTTGCCATAGCAACCATTCAAAAGTTGCAAAATTTTGCATTACAGCCAATGAAGATTTTAAAGCGGTATAACTTGGTCCACATAAAGGATAATTTCATGCTCTTTGCATTTACCCTCTATTTTCTGGCCTAGGCTATCTGATGGTGCCATGGCAACGAATTTTCGGACAAAATTCACTATAACTTGGCCCCTGTGAAAGATAATTGTGCGCTGTTTGCACTTACCCCCTATTTTTGGGTCCAGACTATCCGATGATGTTGTTAAAATTTCTCCCCTGACGACCCCTGTTGCCATGGCAATGAATTCTTTTGGGACAAAAATTGACTACAACTCGGCTCTTATGAGAAATAATTGCGTGCTGTTTTTACCTACACCTCTATTTTCGGGCTCGGGCTATTTGATGGTGTCATGTAAATTTCTCCCCTGAAGACCCCTGTTGTCATGGCAACCAACCATTTTTATTCAAAGACAAAATTGGCTGCAGGCTCACAAGAGTGTCAAACACTGAAACACAGCTGCTATGCTATATAGCGTGGCAATGGGACAGATACCTCGTTCCACAG
>Ga0209454_1003815_pt1 | contig 10989 bp, 5 predicted proteins | sample WorMetHERISLAND1_2_FD_187400 | JGI IMG/M metagenome (GOLD analysis project Ga0209454, IMG submission 187400) | Marine gutless worms symbiont microbial communities from Max Planck institute for Marine Microbiology, Germany - Olavius geniculatus... | ecosystem: Host-associated > Annelida >...
CCCACCCGCCCATATTAATTTCGGTAATAGAATCCACAGCGACAAACAGCCTGCGGCAGCGACTCTGATAAGCATTGGAGGAGTGACTTGTAGCCGCGACAGTGCAGAATTTCGACACGGAAATGGAGATGAATGCCTCAACTAACCGACGGGCACGGACCGTACGTACGTCGTCCGTCGTGTTGGCACGCAAGCGCACACGCACGCAATGCAATGCTCGCAAGATGAGCTTGATTCGTCGACAAAGTCGTCCTGCGTGGACTGCATCTAGTCGCCACTGTGTGATTGCAACTGAACCACGTCGTCGTAACTAGGTTACTCGTGCGCCTCCCTGCAGTGGCACGCTAATTGGTCAATTCGTCAACAAACTTGCTCGGAACTCGTAATTCGCGCGCGTTAACTAGCTGCTGTTGATATCCATACGTGCAGCTCAGCAGATGCGGCGTCGCAGCGTACCAGGGTTATTGTGAAACGCGAACCGATAACCACTTTTGCCATTTTTAGTGGAATGCTCGAAGCGTCACTTTACAGTTACACAGGCTCAAGCCTCCCCCTGTCGCTAAACCAAGAGCGTCAAAGCGCTGAACGGTTATTAATTACAACGTAGAAATTGGCACCCCGATTACCCCATTTCTGGAGAACGTTTACACCAATTACGGTTATTCTATACGCCATCTCGTTCTCAAGTTAAGAACCGATACTTGACGGAGAGACAGACAGACGGACGGGCAAGATCCGTAATGCGGCCTATTAGAACGGCCGCATAAAAACCCCAGCGCCGCTCACAAGAGGTTTACGTACTGAACTTTTCACTAAGCTTTGCGGCAGTATTTTCTAAACGGTTCTCAATCATTGGATGTGATTAGCGCCATTATCTCGATAAACCGGTCCGCCGGAGATCAAAGCGTGTAAACTCGTTGCCGCAGCCAGGTTATCATATAATTTGAACCCAGAGACCAGCTCGGAGTCTGAGACGTATGAAAGGTGCTCTCGATGCCGCCGGCGAGAGACCTCGGTCGATCGCACTCGTCCAGTCCCAGACCACCAACCACAACCAGAGATATATTTTAGTTCGCAAAGCAATGATAGTTTTAGTTCTTTATGCAGTTATTAAAAAATAAGTTCATTTTTTAGCTGTAGTTCAATTTTGGTTTGACAAACGCCGTTAAAATGGTAAAGTGACTTATTTGGCATTTCAAAATGCCAGTTCGGCCCAGTTGCCAACCATAAGTCTATGTACTAAGAGTTATTTTGGCGATGCGTGACGAGTGAAATGGTCTTGCTAATAACCATGCGAGTCGCATTGATGCATGTGCATGTCACGAATGTTTCAACGTTTTACGCTGGAAATGGTTTAATCGTCTTGCATCCACGAACTCTCGTTTTCGTTCGTTCTGCCGGCCGCAACTTTTATTTCACTTACAGTTTTCGTTTTTATTCAATCCAAAAATTGTCGTTCACGTTCTCGTGAAACAAAAACTAATAATTTTCGTTTTTCTTCTCGTTTTAGTTACTGAAAGGTGTCTGGCCCAACATGGCCCTCGGGATCTCAGAGGACATGTCGACGGACGGCCACAAAGAAACTCGTTGTCTGCGCGGGATCACATGATCAGTGGGCGTGGTCAAATCAGACAGACGGCTGGGTAATCCACACCAAGCTGAGCTGCCACTGCTAGCAGACGAGTGACAACAACCGACACACAACACCCCTGCTACTTCTCCGTGAAATATTACAATCACGCGGCGTTAACTTAACAGAGTCCCGTGTCATGACCCCGAAATCTGAGTGTGTGAACCTGAATGCATTTGGCCTTAAATGACCCATACAGTCGAATTACCGTAACTGCGAACAGAAGTAGCACACACTTTTGTTATTTTCTTCGAAGTTGCACATTTACTAAACTATAAAAGTACAGAAAAAGAAGGCAGGGTAAGTACAATGCACGGATGAATGAGACGACTAAAAGTTAGAGGGGGTGAGTAAGAGCACTGGCGTAGCCATAGAGGGGGGCATGATTGGGCACGTGACCCCTAGGAGTCTGATCAGTTACTCAAAATATTGCACAGCCCCCTTCCTGGACCCTTTCCCCTGTGTGAAGAGGACGCCTCTCCACACCTCACCCCTCAAGTGTCCCACTACATCCAGATCCTGGCTATGTCACTGGATGAGACAGGTGGCGTCTTAGACTGAGATATCTGGATAGCTTGTGTGCATTCTGGAAGGATAACGTCGTGAGCCCAACAGAGCTCATCAGTGCTTCAGAAGACAGAATGCTATGGCATCACATGGTCGCCAGCGTCGTCAACGACGGCACAGCACCCTAAGCAGAAGATCTTCATAATGAATCCCGACGTGCCCCTAGTAATCTTGGCGTCACGCGCCTCCAGTAACGACAAATACCAACCGAGTCAGTCGTCATTCACACGACGATCCATCACTCATCAATAGTCAAAAGTAACAAGTGGAGTGGATGGCGCAAACAAACAGTGAGAAGGCCGTATACATGATGACAGAACTTTGCCAGACATAAAACATAGACATTCGCGCTGCTCTGCGCGCTTAATCAGCCTGTTTACATAAGCACGCGCTCCGGCGCTCCGCCAGACTTTCATTATCCCGGAGTGTCATTACTGTACGCCGTATAGGCTACATGGTACACTGCGTCTGAAGACGGCCACTTTTATTTGTGATGCTCACTGGTGTCGTAGCATTTCGCCTAATCGCTTCCCCACTTGGGTCTACTGCAGAGCCCCAACCGAAATCGAACTAGGGTTAGGGTAAGTATACGACGCGAAATGAGATTGTGCGAAATGCTACCCAACCTGCTCACTAGTTGACTGTCGCGCGCTTGGCGCGAAGCCAGTCATTAAACTCAGCGAGATCAACAGAGCGACGTTGTCGTTACGTCATATCTGTTGACTTTGGCTCAGCATTTTGACGCGGACAGCCTAAGTGCGGCGGCAGCATGTCCGATAATGTGGGGAGTATTCTATTCCCGAGGGCTAAAATATTAAACTACAGAAATTATGTCCGGAATGGTTACGATGCGGACTCGAAAATTGCGAACGTGTCAGCTAGGCATGTCGCGTTGAAGCGTTGGACGGTAACCGACAAGCGCTGGAAAAAGAACGTCGTTTCACGGGGGTCTGTCGTCACCTCGGTCAAACGCCTTCCGATTTGTGCCAAGAACTCTTGGGTGCTGACACTCATGGGTCCAACTGTTTCCAGTGCCACAGGAAAAAAGTCGTGGGTGCCGCCGAGTGACCTGTACTTGTTTCTTTTTCTGACAGCTGCAGTCTCAGCGGCAGTGGCACTGGTGATAGCACTCTGCTGCAGATAAGCGTTTCCCTGAGTGTCGACCACTGTGACGTCATATGTCAAACCGTCAGGCCGCTTGCCGTCGTCACGGACCAGCCCGTGTGGTTCCTTCATGCTGAGAACGCCGGCTCGAGTCAAAGTGCGCCAGATGACAGCAATGCTGTAGGCGTCTTACACGGTTGTCGTCCGTCGTCGTCTGTCGTCCTCTGTAACGGGTGTATTGTGGCTACACGGTAAGTCGCAATAACCATCACGACATGCGTAGAGCGCGACAGTCATCTTAGCTAAGAGCTTGTACTTTTATGTGCCAACTGATTTTCAGATTTTTTTTGCAGTCGCACACAACAAACAACTGCAACAAAATGACGTATAATAATTTACGAAGTTTATGTAGCTGCACTACCTTGCACAAACTTGATCACAACTTTGGTCTGATCATCATGAATCATGTCCACTGCCATATTAATCGCGCAAAAAACTTTAATTTTCGATCCGTTCCATGCCAGCTAAAAATACAGTAGCACAGTTTTAGACGATGGCGTTCGTAATGTCGTCCTATTTGTCAAAATGGCGGGAACATTTTGGTTTCACACTAAATGTCTCACTGTCCACTATCAAAAATTAAGACATTTGTTCCATACAGCACACTGTATAGCTACGTCATTTCTGCGCCACGTATATATATGAGCCTGCACGTGACGATGTATAGGAGGGCCTACTACTCCTTGTATCATTAACTGACCTGCATCTTGTAGAGATTAAGACTGGGTCTCTGCATGGCGGCGTTGCAGTCCGCGTTGACTACGGCTGCCTGCGTGGCGGCTATTCGTGCTCGCAGTGCGCAGTGTCGTTTCTCCGCTGATGACGTCATCACTGCAGGTGCGCGTGACTCATCCGCCGACAGGATCGTTCTTATCTCCTCGTCGTCGTCTGACGTCAATGTTGCGTCATCTGGGCACGCCACGTTGCCATGACGACGCTTACGTGTGAGCGGATAGCTAGGCCAGGACTGGACGTCGCACGTCAGGACGGGTGGAGGACACTCAGCGATCAGCAGTCGTGAGTCCGACTCATCTATATCAACTGCCAACAACACCAACAACGACAGCCTCCTTATACCATATTGCTTAACTACCTGCATACACGTCTTTTATCCATAGCCTTGCATATTTAGGCCGAATCGTTTTTACAGCGCATGCGATTACGCCTATAGCTGCACACCGTCTGTAGAATGTGACTGTCAGTCCGTCACAATCGGGCACACTGCTTAAAACGTTCGACGGGTTTAGATGTCATTTGAGAGACAAATTTGTAGAGTCAAATGACACATTGTATCAGATGGGGTTCAGGGAAGGAGGGGATTTGGGGTCGAACCCTCCCACCCCCAGCCAAAACACGCAACTGCGGACTGCAGCCAAACCGTCAGTCCTATGCTGCCACCTGGTAAAAACAAACGAGGAGAGCGATTCCACTCTCTACCAAATTACTTAAGTCCTTGTTACGTTATAATCCAGCTATCGGCTGCGACACAGAATAAAAATGTTTCATAGACTGACCAGGATCATTGCAATACAGCAGTGCGGTGCGTGGGGTGGTGGCCATGACAGGACGGAACGTCGTCGTCTGACCAGCCAAAGCACCAGCGCTCGACGGCAACAAACACGAACATGCTGCCCCGCTGAAAGACGTCCTTCGCCCGGCAGAGTTTGGCAGCGCCGTCGCAGACGCCTGCAGCAAAGATGCCGTCGTTGAATTCTGCTGACGCTGAGCCGCGGCTACACGCAAGCGCACACGAGACAACCACATCTAAACGCTCCCATAAACACTCTGCGTGATCGGAGTCGAGGGATTCTTTATACGATGACCGCCAAAAATTTCAGGGGATGGGGTAGTCCACTGGGCCGGCTGACAGTGACGTTGAGTTTTGATGAAAAGTAGTAGCACAAAGTGAGAAAGTTGCAAATTTAACTCCCATTTTAAGGGGGAGGGGGCGTAAAGTGAATACTATGTCAGCTCAGAGGCTATATCGACATCTTAACATTGTGCGAAAATAAAATAAATAGCGAGACCAATCAGTGCTACAAAAGTGAGATTTATACACAAAGAGAACGAACTAATAAGCTACATAAGTCCTAATCTCGTCAAATTATACCTTAACTTACTGACGTAAAATAAGGGCTGTAATTTGATGACTGTTACCGTTTTAAGGTACGAGCTTAATTACCAGCGGCAGCAGCAGCGGCGGCCGCTGAAGTGAGTGAATGCAACATCAACATCTCGACGACGATGTCATTGTTTGCAGCCAGCGACTCGTCATCAGACGCTGTACCCGAGTCACGGTCATCCACCTGCACAGCCAGTCACGTCACACCCCTTTATGTCACGTGACACAACAACAACCGCATAGACTGTGGATGGTTTATAATCAGCCAATCTATCTAACTTGAACCACTACAGCAAGTTTCCTATCCCTCCTTCCCGGAAGTAAAGAAAAATACGTCAAATGAGCAAAAAATGTTCTATTGCACAAATTTTCTGAGTCAAAGCAACGAAAATACAAGATAAGCTTACTTATCTTAAAACGCACTATTGCTAAAAAGTTTACCTTCGCCCCTTGTGACCTGGCATGCACAAGATGAAAGGAGACATAAAAAGTCAGTCAAGAGCAGGCACTGCAGGTGCAACAGCTGATTCGTGATAAAACATTTATAGACTATTCAGCAAGGTTTGTGCGCAAACATATCGCGAGAGTCGACACAGCAGCTGTGCGTGGTGCCAAGCAGTAGAGTGTTTTTGCATGAAATTACCAAAGCAGATACAAAGTCGCCACAGAGCGACAATTCCGCAGCACACAAAAAAATTCTGGCTGAAAGGGTCTCAGCAGACAGTCACCCATCCAAGTGGAGGATAGTAACTGCATCGCGTGATAGAGGCATACGTATATGTGAACAACTTGCCAGCAATCGAGCTTGCCCCTTGCCACCTCTTGATCGCAAATCCACTCGTAACCACTGAGCCACCAAAGCGACTCTAAACCGATTCAGTGATTCGGGGTGAAAGCAACGGAGATGTAAGCATAAGACGCACCTCGTTGGAGTAGTCGGTGAGACGCTGTTCTGGAGCTCGCATGGTGCAGGAGGCGTCGTGCAGTCGAAGTCTGTCAGCAAGCAGAGTCACGACGTCCATTCCACGCCCATACAGACGCAGTCAATGACGGACGCCCACCCTGCACTGCAGCACCCAGACACCCACCGGACGGACACAGACGAGCACCTGCCGATCTACCTCCACGCCGCCACCAGCTGACCTGACGCCGAGTTGATCAACCCACACGATGATCCTCACTGCAACTCTACAATACACAGACCACCATCCTCATCATCATCAGCAGCAGCCGGAGGTTAACGTGACCTAAATAAGCACATTATTTCCATACGACTACGTCAGTAAACTGTGAAACAGGTATAGTTCTGGATAAGACAGACGAAACAGGAAAGTCTTGAGACTCTGCAGGCCTGGAGACAAAGAACGGCGGTGCCGCAGTACAGTCAGACGTAAGCTCATTCGACAAAGGTTGGCGCAAAAAAATAGCGGTAGTTTGGTGCCAAATTATCACTATCACAACAACCGTGAAAAGTTAAGAATCACGCGGTGATTTGGACCGCTCAACGCGTGATAAGCCGCATTACGAATCTTGCTCGTCCGTCCGGTTCACATCACCTACGACACAACTCCTCGACTCAACTGTCGTGACTGTGTGTGACAATGCAATGACGTCACTAGCATTGCGACGTCACGCTGCTGTGTACATCCAGTAACGACCACCACACTCGTACCGTCACCTCCCAGACACCAAAGCATATCCCAGCGCAACAATACACAGACCACCATCATCCTCATCATCATCAGCAGCAGCAGCCGGAGGTTAACGTGTAAAAGCATACAAGAAAACAGTCGGTGATAATAGGAATTGGTAATTGGTATCACAATGCAGACAACAACGAATACAACTTACAGAAACTTCACTGCAGTGAATAATACTGAATAGGCCTACATAGTGAGTGTCAGTGAACAGTGGAACTCAAAAATAGGACCAAATGGACCAGGCTTAATTTATGGGCGAAAATTCACTACAGACATCAAATTCCAAACCAATCTCAACTTAGCTCAAAGTTTGGGGCGGGAAAGGCAACAGCAATAACTTTGCCTCTGTCAAAGTGGTACAATGGGAACATAACCTTAAAACGACTTGGGGCTCTACCGCAGACCTCGCAAGGGGAAGCTTACAAAACTTCCCAGAAATAATAGTCGGCTACAGAGGTTCCTGCTCAGCCCCCAGCCACGTCTCCGCTCCTCGTTTTCCCAATGTCACTGGTGCAGCCATTGTTACTATGTGCCAATGAACGGCGTCCCACAGCGCTGGAATATACATCTCTCATTGCTGTGCTTATGACAGACGATCGGTTATTCGGTGGTGGATGGAGAGCACACTGTGTGCCGTGCAGCGGGACTCTCTGTGGGCGACACGTGATAACGTTGCCATTACAACATCCAGGTACGCCTACCGTGTGTAGGCCTATACATACACACAGTCTGAGCGCGTATATACTCGCTACGGGCGGCCGCTGCACCGCCACCAATGTTTATTATCAGTCAAACTATCTATAGAACGGAAATCACGACACTGCTATACGTCAGTTGCCACCTACTACGAACGCTCTACATATACGAGCGTCCAGGCCAATATATTCGCACTTCGACTAGTTAGGCCTACCGGCGAGATTCTGTACCACTCTCCGGAAGCTTCTACACAACCTCTGCACCTTCACTCTCGGTCTTCAGGCAGCATCTCAAGACTTTCCTGTCTCCTCTCTCATATCATGTGGACCTACTTATCTGAATCTGATATTTCACTGATGGAACCACTTCCGGATGAACAATTATCCATTGGCTGATTGGTTGACTGACTGAAATCTGTTGCTGTATATATATAAGCTGAGGGCATCAATTCATTCGGATCCAGATGTCACGGTATCCATCAGTCTCTGTTAAGATGAAGCGAAGCGCCTTCACTGCCTCGATTGATGAACGATGGAAAAATATTCATCACTACGCGTGGTACTAGATGCGTGGCGTGCTGCCAAAAACCGATCGACGAGTGTCTCTACAGCCCAGCACTCTGACGCGTTCATTTTTCAACGGTGAAGCGCTCTAGCGCATCGTGTCAAACGCACATCACGACCGGCTTGCCTCACCTTGCCAAGCCATAGAGAATGCTGGCAGCTAATCGATAAGAACTGGGCTGGACGGCGAGGACGCCCGCCTGCGTCACGCGTGTCTGCCCAGCGAAGCGGATTTAAATCCGTCACACCACGCCACACTGAACCTACCCTGATAAGCACCTCCGCAAACTGTTTGCCACGTTCCTGTCTCAAATTCTCGTCAGTCGTCACAACTGGAAAGTTAGCTGCCGCCGTTTTAAGTTACTTGTGCAGGGATAAAGCTCGCAAAAGGTTGCAAGCGCTGCAAACGATCGAACGTGTAAAACGTCAAAAAAGAGAGGCGAGGTCACTCTAAGCATGTCACCTCATCAATAAACATAAAATATCTTCAATGATTAACACGATATGCGACCTCACAGTTTCAACAGATTCTACCCGCTTGCATTTCTTGATTTTGATTTCTTGATCTGTATAGGCTCCTGCTGTAATGGATATTTGCAACAGACACCTTGCGACTTTTATCTTTCTATTCCTTACGAAATCCATCAACTGTCAAATATATGTTAAGGCCTCTATGGTCTTTCAGGTACACAATCAAGCTGTGGAATTATGCACCCTTGTGACCTTGACCGTGACATCTGCATCAAATCTCAATCACTGGCACGGACCACGTTCCCAGCAATTCTGGTCTGTCTGCTGCTTTTCATTCTTGAATCATGATGCCATTCAGGCACGAGACATGCCGTCGCTGAGAGAATGAGAAAGTCAGGCGCACGCACTGAGCAATCCGTGGCGCAGCTTCTTTTAAAGGCAGGCAGCACATCGAGAGGCTGACTGGAATAATTGAGGACCACCCACGAACTCGTAGAGGTGTCACAAGACCGAGATGTCTGGCGTGAACCTGCGGTCGCAAGCGTTCAGAAAAGTCAAGTGACATCTAGTAGGTGGACTCACAACCGGCCCAGCATATCGGGTTTCTCAATACGTTACTAGGCCGACTGCTGCTAAGCCAGCAGCTGCAGCAACCCAGGCTCAGCATCCTCATCACTGCCTGCTGTCTGTCTAGCCTAGCCACTGTATTTAGGTCAGCTAAGCGGGTGATTTGAACGTGTGTTGAGTACGTCGTTTGCGATCGTGTGCTGTATTATTCGTTATCTGTATTATAAACGTGTATAACGAAGACTTGATTGCGATGCGAATCGTCTAAAGCGTGTACTTGCGTCGTTATATGTGCGTATCGTTTCAGACAACCGTGTAAATACCGTGTAAATATGTAAGCTACAGTGAGTCGTTTGTATATAGACCTATTCGCGTTGCGTTTGTCGTATTCACTGCGGTCTTTAGATTGGATTATACCATGGTGAATAAGTGTTCAGCGTTTGGCTGTACCAGCGGGTACAAGCGCAAAAACGATGCTACTGACGCCAGTGTAACATTTCACGCTTATCCGCTTAATAACAAAGAGTTATGCGACAAGTGGGTAAAAGCGAACCCACGTAAGGATTTTCTACCGTCCAAGCACTCCAAACTGTGCTCTCTGCATTTTCATCCGTCTGACTTCCAGACAGAACGGACAGACAGCAACGTTTCACGTCGTCTCTCTGCAGTCTCCGAGCAACCTGTTCGACGGCGACTGAAGTCTGATGCAGTGCCCAGTATTTTTGCCAATGTTCCGGACTATCTGTCTACCCCAAAGCACCACCAAGGATTACAGAGAAGGCTACATCTGCAAGTCGTAGACAGCTCGATCTGCTGAAGCTGGATACACTGGAAGAGTCGTTTCGTGCCAGTGATGACATCAGTGGACTGACGCTAGCAGAAGTCCAGTCGAAACTGCAGGCAGAAACAGCTATCCCCGAAGGGTACTGCACGACTTTGATGTGCAACAAATTGCTGGTGCTTTTGCTGGATGTTACTGGCGATTTGCCACGATTAGCAGCCAGCACTGCCGTTGACGAACATTTAAAAGTTTTGGTTAGCGTCGATCAAAAACTCATATCTAGTTCCCGGTACAACGATTTGCTGTCTGGAGATAGCCTGCAGAATCTGTCGCAACTGATGAACATCATGGCGAGAGTGAAGTCTTGGACGTCGGGCGTGTCCTCCATCTCACTGCCGCTTGCTGTCGACATGGCAGTGAACTCGCTGAAAGCTGGACTGGACAGCGTGGACGACGACGACAACGAGGAATACCAACGCACCGAGTTCATCGTCGAACAGCTGCAGCTGCTGACGAAGAACAAGTTCGGTCGGCATTATTCACCACGGCTGACGGTCACGGCGTTCACGATTCATGCGGCTAGTTCTGCTGCATACGACAATTTGCTGACGTCCAGCATTCTGTGCTTGCCTTCGGTCAACACTTTGAAAAAGGTTACAAAACGACTAGACGCAAAGAGCGGGCTAGACAACACAGCCTACTTGAAACTACGAATATCACAACTGAAC
>Ga0209454_1003816_pt1 | contig 10988 bp, 4 predicted proteins | sample WorMetHERISLAND1_2_FD_187400 | JGI IMG/M metagenome (GOLD analysis project Ga0209454, IMG submission 187400) | Marine gutless worms symbiont microbial communities from Max Planck institute for Marine Microbiology, Germany - Olavius geniculatus... | ecosystem: Host-associated > Annelida >...
TTCGGATATTTTGCATAGCATACTTTGTAATTAGGTGTAGCTTTATTTGGTGGTTATGGCGTTTGCGTCAGATGTCTAAGGATGTAATGTGCCGACAAACAAAATATTTTCAGCTGCACAGTTTTAGCTCATATTTAAAGGCCTAATTTTTCTAGGTGTGATGTACCCCCACTGAACTTGTTTTCTTGTTGGTGCATTTGCGTTCATTGTACTGGGAAAGCTGTCGGCACCTATGCTCGTGGGAATCGGAGGGGGGGAGAAGGGTTGCTATGTAGATGTGTAACAGAAATTGATAAGGGGCGACTAATGAACATCGGCCACAATCAGCCGTCTTGTTCTGTTGCAAACAAGCAGCTTGCACGTGATCAGCTAATGAGCTAGTTGCTATTAACCACATTGCGTGTGTGTATTGACAGTATATGCGAACTAAGAACTGTATATGCTTTATTAATTTTCAGCAAAAACTGGCTGATGTCTGCTGTTTTTTTTCATTTTTACGCATGATAGCACACAAGCCTACGTGCTAAGTGCATAGTAGGTAATTCTTTCCGTCCCGTCCGTTCGTCTGTGCCTCTGTCCATACTGGTTTCACATCCTGGTACCCATCTAAGCTCAGGTGAGATAGAGACTGCAGGTTTTTACCATGTATGATATGGTGAAGTCTTTATTTTGTGACAAAATTTTGTGCCACTGGGTGTGAGTGAGGGTATTGCCTTTGGCCAAGACCCACTAGGAAGTCGTTATTTTACCACTGTTGACTCGTCTAACATGTAAACGGTTGCACATAGGCACATACTTACTGTGCATAACAAGCACTGCTGACGAGCTTTTTGGGGGTACCAACATTGATAATTTTGAATGACCTGGAACCCCAAAAGTAGGGAATTTTAGTGACTTGCATTTAAAGGCTGTGTCACATATTTAAAAAGTGAATTGTGCCGGCCCAGAATGGCTGGAGATAAACTAGTCATGCAGTGTAGACTGAGGGCCACTAAGGAAGTAGAGATTAACACCGCTCTATGGGCTTCATACTTAGGAATAACTTTACTTTCTAAATTGACTACTTTCTTACTTAACCATGTGTTGTTGTCATTCTATCTGTCAGGGTTGGTCTGAGCGTCGGCCTCTTGCTGTGGTCGTACAGAGTCGGTCATGCAGTGAGGTTATTGTTTAGTGTTGATGAATACGTCGTGGGGCTTGTCATTCTTTGGGCCGGATGCGCTGGCATCGAGGCGTCCATTATGTGCATCAGTGTCCAAGGCACCATCTTGAATGCAAAGTCGCGCAGCATTATGCCGCTGCTTGTTTATATTCGTTTGGGTGAGTTCTTGTATTTTTTCAAGTTACGTCTATTAATGCATAATTTATCTTATACATTCCTGCACCTACAAGCTTTGTTGCTACTTTACAGGAGACTTAATTTTTAGGCTATGTTCTTATTCGTTCGTCATTTTGTTTTATAACATTTTGGATAATGAGTACTTTTGTGAGCTGTGAAAAAAAGTTTAGATTTCGTTGCTGTTGTTCAATTAAAATTTTGTGTGTGTTTTTTTCTATTTTGTTAACTTTTTGTTACGCAGTGTTAATGGTAACAAATTGATTGTTTTTATTAGGATGTTTGGTTGCTTGTTTAATTAATTGATTGATTGATCGATCCATCCGCCCATCTATCAGTTAATGTATATGATTTATATTAGTGATTGATTGACCTGATCATTGTACTGTACCAGTGATGCAAGTGCTGTTGATGACAGTGGGCGACTTAGACTTTCACTGAGACTTTCACTTCGGTCTAAGTACCGACTTAAGTCAAAAAGTGAAGTGATTTCGCTGAGCAAAAACATGGCGACTAACACAGATAGTTAAGTAAATTAAAACAGTCTGGTACCAAAAATAAACACCGCAATGTCTACACAGTGACGTAAAACGTTACGTAATTACATCATTTTCGTGCGTGGCGCAAATAAATAAGCAAGTCCAAGCGTAACTGGTTGATTTATTTCCTGTTAGGTTTACCGGTTTTCCACCATTTTTAATCGTTTAGTTGAACTTTGGTCTAAGTACAGACTTTAGCATTTAGCTTTAGCTTTCGCTCAGTGAAAAGGCTCAGCGAAAGTCGCCCAGTGTTTCTGGTATGGCAGGCGTATTGCTAGTGCAGTGCGGCTGGCATGTTACTGGTGCTGTCTGGATTTCACTTACACTGACTGCCAGCAACTTGCTCATTTCCTCTTGTCTCCTTGGTATGTAATCTTTTCTGACTAACATACAATAAGAATGTGCTTTTAGAACATTGGCCCCTGTGTGTTCTGTCCTATGAAGAGTTGTGAGTTTTGAATAACGTTGCTGACTGAAGTTTTCGCAGTTCTAGCTGTCTTAATAGATTGCATTATGGGTCTTATTTGTTCATCTGTCTGTCTGTTTTTTACGAGGCTTCTAACATAAGCTTAAAAAGCATAGAAAATGTGTGCCAATTTTCCACTTAAAAGGTCCATTGTCAGAAGTCAAGGTCACATGAAGTCAATCGAAAACATCCAAAAATGTGACGCATAACCTAATTTATGCTTAACCTAATTTATTGCAAACGGTCGCGATGTTAGCAATATAAAAGTAGACTTTAAGTTGAAATTCAGAATAAGCAAATTTGCATAGCTAGGAGAATACCTGCGTTGCCGCATCTTGCGTTGTCACTGTCTTGACATCTTAGCTTGTTGTTTTGCAGGACTGATCATCTTGGACTGGGTGATGCTGTTTGTGACCTGCTGTGGTCCGTCAGCTGCTGGTGATGTCCGACTGAGAACGCTCCCTGTCACCAGTGCTCTCAAGTCTACGGGAGCCACCAAGCCAAATTTACTTCCTTCCTCGCGGCGTGCCCTCAACTCAGCTGAACCAGAACTGCTGCTGACGTCCACGTAAGTTGAGCTGATTGCTTGTGTTCTACAGATTCTGTTTATTGCTTTGTTTTGCTCTAGTGGGAATGAATCCAGTGTGACTGGGATAAGAAGTGGTCAGTGGTGAGAATATTTTTAGATCGATACTGTTAGTGTCAGCAGCAGTAGCAGCAGTGAACTGCATTGGATACTCGACATTGCATTGCATATGCCTATCATTCGGTATTACAGTGTGCATGTGTGTATAACTGACTGACTGTGTGCTCTGGTCTGAGGATGTCCACTCTCTTTCTGTCATAGACCGCATTGTATAACGTTGATGTGCTTTGTTTAATAATACGGTTTATTGTATATGGCAGCCAGTGGCTGGATTGACATAATACATTATACATACATACATACATACATACAAGGACAACACACTAATACTTACAGTATATGCAATGCAATAAAAAATAGTCGAGCGTAAAAAAACGTAATAAAAACTGAGTATAGCATAGTTTCTCTATACCGCTCATCTCTGTGAGGCTGTCCCTGCAAACCAGGCTCTATGCTGCAATATCGATGTGCCACTCGGTTGATCATTTCATCACTCATGGAAACGTAGACTAGACCAGACCCATGCAACAACTGCTGGAGCAAATCTGTCAGGCCTCTGGCGATTCTCCAGCTGATCCTTGGCGCAGGGTCATCAAGCGTGGACACAGAGTGATGCTACAGCCCAGGCTGAGTATGCAATGGTGAAGATGATGATGATGATGATGAGAACATCGTGTTTGTAGTGTGAGTGAGGTATAGTTTTATATGCTAGCGTTAAGGATTGTTTTCTTGTCTGTTTGTATGTCAGAAAACAAAGAATGTTGATGCAGCATCATACTGTTGTATGTTGTCACAGCAAACAGCCTGAGAAGGTGAGCTTCTGAGCAGTATTTGTGTCAGCTAGTTCTTCAGTCACTTCATTAATCAGCTTATTAATAGGTCAGTTAGAGTTACTTTAGTAACAGAACTGTTTCAAGGTTAATAGTAAAATAGGGATGTTTATTCGATGATGTCCGAATATGATTTTCCATACTGACTGTTTCTGTAGTGTATATTCTACACTTATCGTCGTTGTTTTGCCAATCTAAGGAGGTAACAGCAGTTGCCAAAATGTCAATAAATAAGTAAATAACAGTTGAATTTTGATCAATTCGTATTGATTATTACCGTCCGGAAAATTATTTCAGCTGAGCAAAAACTGAAAGATTTCTTCTGAACTATTTCATTAATAATGTTTTTGTGTGTGAAATAAATTGTGTTGAGCCAGTGGTGAACCATGATGTTTGTTTAATGACAGCATACATACGTTGACATCTCGAGCCTGCTGCACTGTGCCTTGCCCAAGTCCGAATTGATTGCGTCAGATGTTACAGCCGGTCTTGTCCTGCTGCGACGATTTCAATGTCTACAACAAATGCTGCTTGTCTCGCAGGTTTTTGCGGTCTTATGTATTTTGTTCTAGTTATAATTAGCATGGCTTTTGATTTACTTATAGTTATGGATATAGTAAGTAAAACAATTATCTTTTGATTTAGTTACAGGTTTGCTTATGGTTACTGAAGTATGATTTCTTGCGACATTAGTCACCTGTTTTATCTGTCGTTTTTGGCAGCGGGAACTTATTGCCACTTTCCATATTGTTGAAAGCTCAATTTGTATGTCACAAAAATATCCTACTCACACGTGCTAGCATAAACTGTGCTGAATTTCTTCCAAGTGAGTTGTTCTATTATTGTATTAGCTAGTGTCGGTGTTCTGTATTATTCATTGCACATTTTGCTTGTTTGCTAGTATGTCAAATGTTGTGCTGTTTCACCTGCAATTTCACTAATCAGCCTGTTTGACAATAAGAGGTTTTTATTTTGGTCTGTGTGATATGCATATTTACTTCCGCCAAGGAGGTTATGTTTTTGCCGGTTTTTGTTTGTTTGTTTGTTTGTCTGTGAGTCCATGTGATAACTCAAAAAGTTATGGACGGATCTTTCTGAAATTTTGAGGGAATGTCGGGCATGACATAAACTACCAGTGATTAAATTTTGGGGGTGATCCAGCAGGAATCCTGGATTCTGGATCACTTTGAAATTTTCATTACCATTGCGTTAAAGGGGGCATAAGGGAACCGCTGGCAAAGCGAAGATGATGACGCCACCTGGCGAATAGCTTTGTCTTGGCGGAGGTAACTGCGGTCTCCGAGTGCTTTCTCTAGTATTGCATGCGACTATTGAGTATTATGGATTCAGCGAATGTTTTCAGTTTTAGTTGTTTTGCTGTTGCAGTCATCACACGCTGTCTACCAGTTCCTGTCGGGAGCTGCCATAACTCCCAACACGAGATTCCTGAGTCTGAAGCATCAGGATGCAAGACATGATTACCAGTCTCTCGTTGTGTTTGCATCATACGTTGTAACGGCACATGATTGCCGCCAGCGAATTCTACCCTCGGTGCCGCAGTCTCAGTCATCTTGTGCGTGCAGAAAGAGGTGAATAGTGCGTTCTAATTAGTATTGCTAAATTGCATTGATTTTAAAATTGATTTTTGGCGTGTCTTTCCTCCGTATGCATGTTTTCCAAGTTATTTTACAAATCACTGAGCATCATGATGTTTCTTTTATTATGTTAACATTTTTAGGTCCTGTTTTTCCACAGACATTTGACAGCTGATTAAATTGATCTGTGATCAGCTTTGGTACTTTATCGGAGATCGTTTCAATAACCGTTTTTCCATCGCCAGTTAGCGACTAATCGTCCATCAAGTTGATGGCTGAATATTTAGTTGCGCTCGCCCAAGGTGATTATCACAGAATGCTGCACTTCGTCATACTTAGGTGCCGTTGCAAGCATAACAACTACATAGTGTTTTGATCACATTGAGACTTGGGAACATTTTCAAAAATGCGTACTTTTGAAGAAAAAAACTACTTTTACATTGGCCAAAAATGTCAAAAATTTTTCCTAGAAATATTTACTTACTTAATATTTTTCATGCCAGTTTCAGCGTAGAAGTCGCGTTTTCTGTTCTGTTTTTGTCATGGCAAGTTGCAAATAAGCTGTAAAGTGACTTTTTTGTTTGCAAGTGTTGGTTTTAAGCTGTTATGGCCGACGAGCGGCCATTTCGTGTAGTTGACATCATTGCTATGATGACATTTACTGGCTATGGGTCTACTCGCACTGCATGCTGGGTAATTTAGCACAGCACTGCAAATCGAGGTCACTGGCAGCCAATCAGATTTGCATAAAGTAGACTCATTTGATGGTGAATCAACAAATCGTGGATCACGTAATTGGTATCGTTGTCTCCACGGTCTTGGTCCGGACTACCTCTCGAGTGACTTTATGAGCGTATCCGACCTGCGTTCAAGACAAAAACAATGCTCAGCGTCTACTGCAGCTTTGGTGGTTCCAGTTACACGACATTCCACACTAGGCGATCGGGCTTTTCCTGTTATTGCTGCTAAGTTGTGGAACGCACTGCCGGGTGACATCACATCTGCTACATCACTTTTAACTTTCTGACATAAACTGAAAACATTTTTATTTCATCGATCTTATGGCACGTGACTGTTTTGAACTTTCTGTGTTTTTGTCTTAGCGTTTTATTTTTTGTTTTTTGTTTTTTAGTGTTTCTACGTGTTTTTATCGTGTTGTAACGTGTTCTTGAAGTGCAGTTTGCACTTATACCACGCTAATCAGTTTGTAGTGATGATGATGATGATGATCAAAAATGTACGGAAAAACGAAACGCAGTTGATCGACAATCAATTCAGAACATCAAGTTGATCAGAGATCAGTAAATTGGAGATCAAATTTGATTTGATTGGCGATAGAAAAACCAGACCTTAGACTTATTGTTTTCTTCATCCGTTTGAGTGTAGCTAAATACTGTTGATTTTATGCTCTAATTATATTGATATAATCAGTTGTAATTAATGTTGTTATCGCATGAAATGGCATCTTTTGTGCTCATGCGCCCTTAGAGACTAATTACATGCTTACTAGTATTTTTTCATGCTTGTGCTATAGTTTCTGCATTGCTTTGCTGAATTATTAATAACGTCAACATTGATAGTCATTGCATTACAGGTCTGATGCTTACTAAACTGTTATTGTTTTTTGCTACTTCTGTCTTTATGCGCTGTGTTGGAAATTGTTAGTTAGAAATCTGTTCAGTAGTAAACCCACTAAACAGTCAAAAAACTGGATGCCGTGAATTCTGTAGAGATATTTTGGTCAGAGTTTAATTTGAATTAAGTAACTTTATGCTGTGTTTCCTGGCAGATGTTGTCAGTGTCATGAGGATGGGCTTCACAGTGTGCCTGGTGTCAAGAGCCGTGGGTGTCCATGTATGTTTGCTTGCCTGTGTCGGAGAACTGGTTTCAGTCGGTCAATGTTGGTTTATGCCAGCTGCCACTTGCCCGAGGTCCATGTCTGTGTTGTGCTACTATACGTCCGCTGTCATTTGATCAATTCTAGAAATACTGTCACATTTGCACCTGAAGCCGTCACATTCATAGCAATGGAATGGGACAGCTAACAGAAAGCTGGTCATTGGGTTTAGTGTTAAGAAACAGAAATATGCTACTATAGAAATCTGGAAAATTTGTAACACTTGAATTGGTTAAGTTAGTGAGTTAGTGATGCCACACAGTACGTTATTACTGAAATTTTGGTGGAAGTTAGAAATCATACTATCTGTTGGAAAACATTGATGTTAAATGCAGCAATTTTTACAGATTTGTCCGCTGTGTAGCAGCCGATATTGGAAAAACTTCAGTAAAGTGAGTGTAAAAGTTTGTGTGTTTGGCCTGCACTTACAATTTTAGCACTATCTTTTCAATGTGTCATTTATTTTTTGTTAATTACCTTTTCCAAAGCAAAGCGATGAATTAGGTTATATTTTTAGTAGTAGGCATTCTTTACCTATTCTTGCTACATGCAGTGCCGTGTCGTTTATTGTTGATTGAGTTGCTGAGCGGTTATGATGATGGATTCAAAAGTCATGATTGTTGCTGAGACCTGCAGTCATTTTTCTGCAGTCAGGAACAGCATTCAGCTTAAATGCTGTGGATAAGCTTGCTTTGCAGTGATGGGCGCCTTTTAGCACTCCACTGACACACAGTGTGAATTAATAGGCACTGTTATCTTCTGCTCATTAGTTTTGGCCATTTTCAGTTCTTAGGCTGTGCTTAAGTATAGCCATTTTATGGTTTGCTGTTCAGTGTTATGATGATAATTGAACTAAATTGTGAACTGGAAGTACGGTGTTGAGTTAGTAGTTGAATTGAATGCAGAATGGGAAGATGTGTGTTTTGGCCAGGATGCTGGTGGACATCAGTTTGGGTTCTTTGTAGCAGTGAGCCATGCATCAAAAGCTCTTGTCGTCTGTGTCACTGGACCCTGCTGTTTTCAGGTGTCTTGACTTCTTTCAGCTGCTTGTTTACTAAACTGTTTGCTTGTTTTGTCATGCTCTAGCCGATACTTTCGTATAGCATGTTAGTTGTTTTGTTTATGACATCCTATTTCAGTGAATTTTATGCTTTTTTCTGCTAAAATTTTTGCTAATATTTTGCAAACTGCACTAAAGTTTTTGTTTGTTTTATGGTGGACCACTGGATAATGTATTTCGGTTTGTTATGGTATCGGTAATCATATATACAATAAAGATTAAAATTACTTATATTACACATTGGGAAATTTGCTTATTTGAGATATCGTTGATATGATAATGTATGATGATGATGTCAAGCATAGAATAATGTGCGAGCTATTTGATGTGGTTAGGATGTGTTAGAAGAAGTTAGCATCAATGATATTGAGCTAATTCCTGATGTGACGTCCAGCAAAGACTGGTTTGCTCATAAGGTATTGATTGCATTATCTACTGTCTCACAGTCTATAAACCGATAAACTTGAGAAATGTTACAAAAATAAGATATTTATTAGAATGCAACCATGACAGCGTATCACAAATAGACACAAATATTTAGGATTTTTTAAACACGTAGTAGGTCAAAGAAGTTCTGTCTGCAGCGATTAGTTTTACCAAGTTGAAGCTGATATGCATATGTAGGTTTGTAGCTTGTAAAACTCAGACTGTAGGACGCTTCAGCAGTCGGCAACAAGTAATGGCATGGGTGTTTTTTGATTCTTAATTTGCCTAAAAACGTGATTTGCAGAAATATTTATTGTTCTGTCGTTATGGGTGAGATTATGAAATATTTTTGGGAATTTCTATGTTGCTTATAATGAGGAAATGCTTGTTGTTTACATCTATTACTAGGGGTTGTTGCGTCCAGCTGTTGATATTGCTGATGCAGTTAGAAGGCATTCACTGCTCGCTCATGCTGCTAACAAAGACCTGGTTTGTTTATTTATGTACTTCATTGTTTACTGATATTGTTTCCTGCTTTTGTTGAGATGACAGCAATTTATTGATAATATACGTAACGGGTATTTTTGAGCAATCAGTCAAAACATTTATATAGCGTTGTGTGCCGGGAGCTAATCAGAGTTGCTTGTTGTTTCAAAGGATTGTTGTAAATTTTATCTTAACTGTGATTCGGAACAGACTTTCTCACTTGATGTCAAAGTATTTTCTGACATAACTTACGTCTGATATTGTGCAGAGTCTGTTTAATTTAAAATTTGCTATTGTTCATTTTTAAATTTTTTTAGCCAACCATACTTTAGTAACGATTGAGCGGTTGGCATGCTTGTCATCTGTCTCTCTGTCTCTGTTTGTTTGTACCCTGGTTAATGGATAGGTCATAAGGGAAAACTTTTTACACGAATAATTAGCCATGTGTGTTAAACTCAGGCATGCAAAATTTCAGCCATCTAGTGTAAGGGGAACATTTTCAAATTGGGGTTGAATAGAAGGGGGAATTTAATGGAAAACTTTTGTATTGATCACTAATAAGAAGTTGCACATTGGCTTTCGATTGACTTGAAAGTCATCAAACTTGAAGGTCAGTATGTGCTGTTGTGGCTAATTGGTAAGAGATAGGGTTTAGGTTACTATTAATCACTAATAGAAAGTTGCATATACCCTTTCAGATGAAGTGAAAATCATCGTCATTGGATGATCTTGAAGGTACGATTGGCTATCCTAGCAGCAGCTGGGCTTTTTGTTGTATTTCTGTTTGTACTACATATTAGGCCATTGCGTTTTACTGATTTGATTAAATATTACATCATTTGGCATGCAGGAGAGAGGTACTAATGATTATCGTGTGGTGACGGTCGGGCATTCTTTGGCTGGCGGAGTTGCGGCTCTTGTTGCTATTTTATTACGTCATGAATATCCCAACATTCATTGCTATGCATACAGTCCTCCTGGCTGTCTCATTAAGTATGTTTGTTTCTTATGTTGAATATTGTAATTTTTTCTTTTTGCTTGTTTTCTGACATTCAACAACGTAAGCACTTAAATCTAAATTTTCTTTATTATTTCACTGTATGTGACTGAATTGCTTCTTGATTATTTGCTTAAAATTCTGTAATTTGCAGTGTTAGAGCATATGAAATGACTGTTTATATACAGGGTTTAGCAAAAAAAGTAGTTCCCTAAAGTTTTTCACGGTATACTCAGCAACCATTTGGAATTTTAATTTGAAATTTTACAGATTTATTACCTGAAATAATCTACATCTAATTGACAAGTAAAATGTGATTCTGTTGAAAAACGATGAAGTTGTAGACTTTTTCACATGGCTGCCTACCAATTTTTACTTCGCACACGCTACGTTCTTAACATAGTGAAGAGGAGTGTATGAGATCAGTGTAATATTGACGACCGACTAATCAAATCAAATCAAATCAAGTCATTTATTTAGACAAGCAGATACAAAACAAACGTTGACAAAATGAGTAATGAAAAGGCTTGAGCAAGGGCACAAAGGGCTGCAAGAGCCTCTTACATGGACCCCCCCAAAAAAGAAAAAAAAACATACGAATAAGACAACACAATAAAACCTGTTAAAACACAGATGTAAACCGAACCAAGTCAAAATCGTTTAGTCAAGCTTTAAACATTGCCAGGGATGTGGCTGCAACAATATTTTCT
>Ga0209454_1003820_pt1 | contig 10988 bp, 6 predicted proteins | sample WorMetHERISLAND1_2_FD_187400 | JGI IMG/M metagenome (GOLD analysis project Ga0209454, IMG submission 187400) | Marine gutless worms symbiont microbial communities from Max Planck institute for Marine Microbiology, Germany - Olavius geniculatus... | ecosystem: Host-associated > Annelida >...
GCATAGTTTCACCTTTGTTAACATTTTTAGTCTTTGACTATTTTTATGCTTATACAGGGTGGTTCAAAAAGTATTAAGAGCTCAGAAAATTAGTAGTACCATATTGGAACCAGTTGTGACTGATTGAGGGGGACATATTCTGGTGGTTTGCTCGTAAACGTCATGCAGATTAGGTCAAAATGTATCACTGTGGAGAACGAGGGAACTAGACAGAGATGATGTCTTGTAAGGGTCTTGTTTGGTGCCCTCCTTTTCTGTTAGAGGTAACGGGCTGTGGAATATAATTAAACAAAACTGATGAAGAAAGAAGTGCGAACCCCGCACGTCTTTATTCAATCCATACAGTCTAGTATGGTGGACTCGTGTAAGGACTTTGAGGAAACCTGTTTTTTTTAAAGAAAAGCCCAACCCGATGCATTGAATGCTGTGTAACTGTCAATGTGTAGAGAGTCTGAAGTTTTTTAACAAGAAAAGTGAAGTCGACAGCATTCGTGACAAATGGCGTGAACGGAGACTGGAGCTCATCAAGGTTGAATATCGCTGGATGTTTCTGCTACCATCTGAATGTCATTAGTTGATACTTTTTGTAAATTCTGTTAACAATTATCAGATGTCTGATACCACAAATTAATGTTGGTAAATACCATGTAATGAGGACACTATATATGTTAACTATGATATACCCTGGTATGATATGATACAAAGGTATTGTTCGAATAGGCCACATTATGGGTATTGCCTGTCCATTCATCTGTCTGACATTGCTGACCATCTCATACGGGCTGCTATGTAAAAGATATAGAAAACCCGAAATTGGTGTGAACATTGCACAGAGCAAAAGTAACCAGTGTTGAGTTTCAATTCAAAAGGTCAAAGTTCAGGATAGCATATCTCCTAGGCAGGTGGTCTCGTGTCAGCACTCGGCTAGGGCCCACATTTTTTACTACTGTCTATGGCATGAATTGAGAAGAATTAGCACATCCAGTTGTACACGGTTTATTGCATTTGAACTTGGCCTGTCAAGAAAGAGGGAAGGGGAAAGTTATCCCCGGGCCACATGACGTTTGGGACATCCCACCGACGCTCAGAAATATGAAGTACACCAGAACGTGCAGTTTTAAAGGCAGAATTGAAAAAATTTCTTCACAGGTAGGCCCTGAGAGAATGTTTTCTCCGGGCCCTGCTGTGGCTCTCGACGTCCCTGGTTGTAGCTTGTTTGATTAGAGGTAAGATGGAAGGCTGTTACATGCACACAGTCCTTTGGAATTTTGTTCACCAACTTTTGTCTCCTGCAGCAAGCAGTTGAAGTGTGCTGTGTGTGTGTGGTCTGCAGGCGTACAGGCAGAGACACAAAGTCTCACTGCGCAGAAACAACAGCAACAGCAAACGACCTCGGCGTCGGCCACCTCACAAGAAATCTTAACCGATGACATACTGCAACTTTTGTTAGAACATCGTGTTTTATATCATGACCATACATTGCCAACTACGTTATCGCAGAGTTCTATCATTTTTACCGGTATCGGCCGAAATAAATCTCCGAGATTTTTATCCTTGTCATGAAAATCTGTGCTGTTTGATTCAGTGAATGCTGGAGATGTTTCAGTGAAGAATTATTGTGGCTGTCACCTAACCATTAGCATCTGGTACACTTGCATTCAGTCACCTAGGTAGGGGCACTGGGCACAGGTGCCCCTCCCAAGATGAGTAGCCGCAATTTTAGCTAGGTAGATTTTGAGGCCTAACAATTTGTGCCACTACACTCTCCCCGTAAAGTGTTAAGTGGCCCCTAAGAACATCGCCAGTAACTGCGTTAAACTAAATCTGCTATTAATGTAAGTTTTTTGTAGTTAATTTAGAGGTATGAACTACAAGTAACAAAATTAAGCTTGAACATGTGTCGTTTTTTATATACTGGTACAAACAGCTCTTTGTGGGTGCCTGCTATTGACGTCATTGTGTAGACAATAATAAACAATGGCTTTATCAAAGAAGCTACAGTTGTAATTATAGGTTTGCATCAGTAGAAATAACAGGACATGTGTATCAAATTAACGACCAGACACTCGTCTAAAATTGCTATGAAGCTTCATCAAATCAGTACTGTGGACCCAGCAGTGGTAATAATTGCATTCAAAAAATGCCCAGGCACTCAAAACAGTTCATCAGGTTCAAGAGACAAGACATTGTCAAAATGTCAGTGTGATAGGATGAAAGCTGCTGTGTTGTAACTTCATATTTTCGGTGGTGCACTTCAACTGTTAACAAAACCGAATTTGTTGTGTTTTTTTGCGAAACTGATATGATGCTACTCTTCTTAACTTGATTTATGGTGACTATGGTTAGAGCTGTCTAATTAATGCATTAATAAATTAATGTGCGTTAAAAACATTAACGCGTGTTAAAATAATTAACGCACATGTGTAAGTTTATGTTAATTTACTGAATTCCGTGAAGCAAAAGTTTCAATATTCCGTTAAACTGTGGTTATTTGACAATCAAAGGAGTTCAAGTAACTAAACTGTAGTTGCATTTCTATCGTTACTGTAAATAAATAATTATTTTGACGACAGGCTATAGATTTCTGTGCTAGCTGTGACGGCAATTATTGTTGATTATACATTTGAAATGTGTTTTCAACTTAAAATATTCTACAGGCGGCCCCCCAAATGTCACGGAATCCGGGGTAACTTACCCCGCTACTCTCCCTCTCGATGGGCCTGGGTGCATTAATATCGCGTTAATTAATGCGTTAAAAAAATTAACGCTTCAACAGCTCTATTACTGAACAGCTCTATTACTGATGGTTACTTTTTATTGGGACAGTGTGCACGCAGTTTCTGGTTTCCAATATGTCCAAAATGCATCTGTGGTTGGGGATCCGGACATCACTAGGGTTACTTACAGTGACCTCCCAGACTCACTAGCTAGTGAGGAAGGGGCCTGCTGTTCCAAGAACCCATTCACTGCTCTCAGCCTTCATGTCGGCCTTTCAGCCTCATTCAGCCTCAAGAGTCAAGACTGTTCCACTCTTTCACAACAGTTTGGTAGACACATGGTTATCTGTAGCAGCATTTGAAGAATTTGATTCCACACATTTGCAAAACAATCAGACGCATTATCGTAGTACTTCCTGATCTAGAAAGCTTTACCAAAAAAAGACGATACGTATATTGCGGTGATGCAAACGTCTGAACGACAGACTGAACTCTTATCATGTGGCATCTTATCTAAATTTGCACAGCAAAACAAGAAGCTAACTTGGTGCACAGAAACTGTGCCAGCTGCTCACATAACGCCTTCACTAACTATATCTGTAATGAAGAATGCAACACAGGGTTGACTGTCAAACAAATGCGCAGTAAAAGTAGTAGAACATATTGCTGAGCGGACTGGGTTAATCTTGAGCTGTGTAAAGTCCGAGACATGCCAACTAACTGAGACACAATTCAGCGCGCAACGAAGAAAGTAAAACGACGACGGTTCCTGTAGGTCCAGCAGCAACTGTCACGTAATCACAATCGTAACTTGAGAGTATGTACTATGATGTCATAAGACGCAATGACTGTGCCATGCGGCATACGATGGCTAAGCAAAGCTGTCGACCAGATGACGGAAATCACAGAAAATTCACGACGACTCGGGCAATGATCTAGAGCTCGCGGAAATCTCGAACCAGCGTTAAACGGCGTTTCTCGGCAATGTCCATCTGATTCTCCAAGTCCTGCATAGCAGACGAAATGGTTACCAGCAAACAACGCAGTACTGCCTAACAGAGGGTAGCAAACGGCAAAATGTAATATGCAGGTCATTATTAAAGCATGTAGTGCATTTGCATAGTGTGTTAAGTCAGCTAATTATGTATCCTATTTATGTAAATTGTATGTAGTTCAGATCTGGCTGCGTTGTTTAATTAAGGGAGGGATGAATTGCATCCTGCATCCTGAGGCACGTTTTGCACTTTTTATTTCTCTGAGAATCTCAGAAAAAAGCAGGTGCGAAACGTGAATTCTACGCAGCATCTCAGATATTCTCAAAGAAATAAAAAGTGCGAAACGCGCCTCTGATGTCACAAAATCCAATGCTTCAACATGGACATGAATATTCATGTGCATCCTTGCAATCAATCTTTTAATTAAACAATGCAAGGTCTGCCCAACAAACTATAAAATTAGCATTTCATAAACGTTTGTCTGCATGATTTAGTCGTCTGCTAAATTAACGTTAATGCCTACAACACCGAAATAAAACAGACATCTCAGCTTTTAGTTTACTATAGAAAAATATGTGCCTTATCGTATAGCCTATTATCACTCCGTAACACTGCACGGTGGACATCATTAGCAAAATGCAACCAGCATCGTGCTCCTCGATAACGTTTTTCTTGGTTTTTTAAATTCTCTTGTTTTTGTTTGACCACAATTTAAACTTAGCTGGCTGCCTGTCAGCTAAAAAGTGCAATTGGTAAATTCCTTAGGATGCATAAACAGTGACATATGTCCCAGCCATTCCTCGAGCTTTAACCAGAACCAACAAGTAATTTAAGCAAAGCCATTCCCCGACTTGAGCCAAAAACTGGCACATTGGTTACTTCTGCTTGGATAATCTCAGGCCAATTTTGGTTTCACTAAGTTTTTTTGTTCTAAAGTTAAGAACCTGTGCAGTGTGCAGGATATAGGACATCCGCAATGCAACCCATTATGACTTTCGCATAATAGTCAGAAACATAATAATTAGATGTAAGCCTAAATAAAATTCAACAACGGACCCCTCGATCTGTGATTTCCGCCCTTTCAACCTTCCACGACAAGTTTTCTACCTCGGCTTCCAGCTGCGCCTGCTGGTACTCAAACTGCACAACAATCATCATCGTCATCTGTTAACACAACACTCGGTCACATCATGTGCCTCGGATGCCTTTGCGATGCATATGGCACCAGTGGCTTTGTCATGTTGGAAAATCTCCTACCAAAAAATACAAATTTTGGGGTGAAAATCCTTATTCTGTGGGAAACTTAGCACTGAGCAAAATCGAATTTTGAGCATCCGTATCTTCTCTGCTGGAAATTTGCAGCTGTCATAGGAAAAATACAACTTCTTACCCACCCGCCCAACTTTTTTCACCCATAACACAGCTGTAGGACACTATATAAATGTGTTTTGATTGACTTGACTGATTGACTGAGCTGGCGTGATTATGCAAATTTTGTAATCGCACAAATGCCCATCAACCCATCACTCATAATTCACACTGCAAAGAGCACTTGTCATCTATAAGAACAGTTAGTAACTGATTGCTTAAACACTTGACATTGTATTGTATCAACTGTTTAAATTCAGTTCTTTATTTTGTACACAAATAACACTATTTGAAAATCAAACTACATTCCATCCACAGTCCACATCATGCTACATTATGACTACCTGTTTATCTGCAAAAAGTAATGCTATTTTCAACTGCCAGCAGACACAATCTGACACAACTGGCTATTAAACCTCACCCAATGCCTGCCTGTGCACTACCGGGGGAAAGCACACCAACCATCATACGTGTTAAAATGAATGGAAAAAACGTCAATAAATGCCATCTATCCTAATCTGTGGGCCCCAACAGCCAGTCTATTACAAGGTTTGACTGTCATTCAGCAATGTGTCTACCAGATGAAGTTTAGGAATGTTTGTGAAGTCAAGAAGCGACTGGTACAGCCTGGTCTGGAGCAGAACATTATCGATACTGCTGTCAGTGAATGGAGACAGCATCCCCTTGCCTGTGTTCACATAGTGGGCCAACACTTCAAGCAATTTTACTGTAGGCAGTTGGAAAATGGACAACTGGATGAAATGTCAGCCAAAGTGTCAGAGATGTGAACATAATGTGTTTTTATGCATTACGTTAATTAAGGAATTATATCGCATTGGATAAAAAGTGATATTTTGTTGGTTGTGTTTTCTCCAGGTAGTGCAGAAACAAATGTTGGGTGAGGTGGGAAACTGAATGGTCATTTAATGGCCAGTTGTCTTGGGAATATTCTTGCCAAAAATTATCAAAATCTGATAATTGTTTTTCAGGTTACAGTCGAAAATGTCGGGATGCTTTTTTGGGACACAACTTCAATATGTTTACTGTAAAAATGCTCATGACCCCAGACTAAAAACAAAGACCACCAAAATATGAAACCAGCTAACAGAGGCATAGCAACTGCATAACAGCAGCAGCAGAATGCTGGAATTCATCTTCTACGACTATGAAACTTAAAACCATCAAGATCTTGTAAGGTCCTCATCTCATAACTCCTAATCAAGTAAAAATCGAGATCCAAACCGATTTCTGATATACACTCGCCTATGACCAGACTCAAGAACATGGAGCCAAATTTTCGAAACTTCTTAGGAAGATCGTTGGAAGACTTTTTTTCCAAAGAAAGTATGCGGATTTTCGAAACTTCTTTGGCAAAATGCCTTTGAAAGAATTTGAGAAAATCTTCCAAAAAAGATTTTGAGAAAAGGTGTGCAATTTTCGAAATAAGAATTTAGGCAAATATGTGGGAAAGCACTAACGTTCTCCTACATGGAGAAAGCTGTGTAATAAAAAAAATTTGCAAAAAAGTACGCAATGTTGACACTTAGCTTAGACGTCATATGTGACGTCAAAGGTCATTTGCGTAACGCTGCGGTAAAATCAACAATGAGCAAGTAAAGAAAATTGACGTTTGGTCAACTTAAAAAATTAAACGATGTGTAAAACGTGCTTTCCGTGGACGTGCTAACATAAGAAGTTTTCCAAAGAAGTTTTGATTACGTCACATGGTCGGTATAAGCGTGTCTGATTGGTTGAACTAGTTTAGGAAAATAAGAAAAGAAAAAGTTCTTTGGAAACGCAAAGAAAGCTGTCAAAAATTAGGAAAAGAAAACTTCTTTGAAATTCCTAAATCATCTGACATAAGAAGATGTTTGGAAAATATCTTAAGAAAGTTTTGAAAATTTGGCCCATGGTCTCAAGGACAAAAGGCATAAGCGTGAATGACGATTACGATCAAACAGCAAAGAACAATGAGCTTGTCAGACTCACCAGCTGTTTGCGAGAACACTTCTCGAGATAATATGCATACGGATACGTGAATTGCAGCGTATAGCGGCACTATAAACACAACAAATGCACCAGTCACCCACCTCGTGTCACACTCTACTTGCATACTGACACTCGGATAAGCTTACAAGGTCGTTACATACTTGTCATTATGGTAATGAAGGACAACAACATCAGGAGACTTTTCCCAGATATGAAATAACGTAACCCTATATATCGCACTTCATTAAAACAAATCAATCTGTAAATTTGCAAAGTGTGCCATAAACAAAGCTCTCGCAGACGAGAAGGCAGCATCAATAAGCCATGTCAGAAAGCCTAATTTGAAACAATGCCTACTGATGTCACTGTTAGAATTTATTCGCTGTAAAACTTCAGTCAATGGCTTCAAAACACCACGGTTTTACAGTAAGCTTACAGAATGGCAAAAATCACAGAAACTGACTTCCATTAGAAAACATGCACACTTTAAAAACGGCCACTTTTGTTTCAACAGGACTGACTGAAAACTGATTTAGCCAGTCGTTGCTCACTCCCTATTTTAATTGTTTGTTCTTAATCAGTTCATATTCTGGGAGCGTTCTGATGCAATTTTGTGACCAGCCACTCTGTGCCATGGCCGCCACTTTGTGGCCATTTGGTTAAATTATGTATTATTTCGCATTTTCATTGGTGAATTCTACTGATGCATCGGAAGGGTTATCAACCAGCATTTTAAAATGCCAAGTAAGTCAAGAATTAGCATTTTTAAGCAAGCTGGCACTAAAACTTTTAGTTGGGCAGTACAGCATTTTATGGCATTATTTTTTGAACTTGGCACTGTACTTTCTTCCTTAGCAGTAAGACTCAATTTTGGCATTAGTTTGGCAGTAACGACTGATTTTATTGTAGATGGTACAGTCAAAAATTTTGCATTTTTCATCAGTAAAATACACAACGTTTAGCATTTTCTGACAAATGAATAAAACAATGCAAGGATTGCTATCAGTTCAACTGAAAACATCAAAATGGTCGCAGTGGTAAGACTTGGTTTACTCTAAGGACCCTGGTGACAGGTACCTTCATAAGGAGCTCGGCAGCTTTGAGCAGATACTGCCAGTCAATCCAGGTCCCACTGTTCTTCATCACCTTGTCCTCAATGCGTGACTTGATCTTTGCCAACGTCTGCTCTTCCAACTTCAGACTCTTCGCATGGTTCTCCCACTACAACACACGATCCAATGACAATGATGAATTCAGTAAATTATGCGTTAATTTGACAGCTCTAACAAAAATCTGTGTCTGCTTACGATACTCTTGAAACCATACAAGATGTTTGACCACATCATTGTTGTTAAAGATGCAGATTCTTTACTCTTTATCATCGCTTCTAAATCGTTCAAGTATGAACTAGCTGGTGACTAATAAGGTTCGTACCCTCTCAAAGTAGAAGATATATTTCTTGAGTGCTTCGCGGGCCTGGGCGTGAGCCGACTCGTTGGCAATGTTGGGGTTCTCCTTGTATCTGCTGCACTCATAATACTCACTGCCATGCGTCTTCCAATCTACAGCAACAGAGACAACCCCAATGACATTGCAACTAGAAAAATATTTTGAACTAATGTCAACACTGTGGCCATCCCTAGACCTGCACAATCCTAACCCCAACCCCAACTGTGACTGTTTGAGCTAAAAATTGCACTTAGCTTTGTCCTTTGCCGGTGAACATCCACATAAACTCTGGTTCTTCTATGGCCCTTTTAGTTTTGGAGTTATGGACAGATGGCAATGGCAAGAGCTGTATTGCGTAACAAGTTATAATGAAAACGAACAAAAATAATATAACTTGTCAATTTGTCATCGTTACTGCATGATATATAAATGAAGGGGATGGTCAGTCGATGCAGGGCATTAACCTCAGCAATGACTACCCACATTCTATCATACTCTGGCACTGACCACTGACCTTTTAAATAAAAAAATTAACACAGGTTAGCTTTGTCATAAGATGCACTATTAGCCATAAAGGTAAAAAGAGACAAACCCTGAAGAGCTTGGGCAGGGTGCTCATCTTCCAGACGTTGAGCAGGTAGATAGACCACTGAGTCCGTGATAAATGGCCTAAGATTACCTTCCCAGCTGCAGAGCATCACTGCCTTTTGGCCGGTACCAAATTATACTGCTTGGTGAACAGAGGCACATGTATGTGAACAACTTGCCCAAGGTTGTTACCTGGCAAAGGTAAAAAAGGTAAAGGTTGTCAATTTGTCTAGTGCATCGTCGCAAGCATGTGCACGCCTATGATGCTCTTAGGTCACTAACAAGAGCCACCTGCCGCACAGCCACCGTGTGCAGCCTGCAGACACAGGCTGGCGCAGTGGTCAGCTAGGCAACCCCAATCAGCTGTACCAAGGTCCCCACCTTCAGTAACCCATGTAAATGAGTTACTACTCATTTTACCATCCCATGGAGGGTAGAAGGCTGAGTCAACCTAGCTGGCAGGCTTCGCACCGAGATGGTTTACCTGCCCGCAGGCAGTCACCCATCGCAGTACTAACCAGGCACGACGTAGAGTAACTTCGATTCAGCCGAAACGCGTTACCAACTACGCCATGCCACCAACCAATTCGGTTACATGGCCAGCAGTCAAACCAGCAACCTTGCAATCACTAGTCCAGCATGCTACCGTTAGGCTGCATTCACACAAACACGAGTACGAGTACAAGTCCGGCTTTCTGTTTATGGCCCGTAAAAGCTTCACTCATATGAGTGGAACGTTCACGGTCACTTGTACAAGCACATAACTCAACGCATGTCGGCCATATTGAATGAAATCGAATCGAGGAAATGCTTCGCCATTAAAACACCAATATCCCATCACATTGCTAATAATTTCAATAACCATGCACCTCTAACAATGAACAATTTTACAATGACGTCAGTTCTGACATCGAATATGCGCCACAGCTTTGATGAATTATATTAGTGCTATTTATGGGCAGTTTACTTCGCACGGGTTTGATAAAAACACAACCTGCACAGATACTACTCGTACAAGTGAAATTTACAGGTAACCCATGCTCGTATGCATGTGAATGGCCACAATTAAAATACACGCAAACTCGTGTTTGCCGGAACTCGTATACAGGAACCCGTACAGTGCAGGACTCATACTCGTGTTTATGTGAACGCAGCCTTACACCACCTAGCCAATGTGCAGTATATAACATATCACACATAAAGCAACAGTGGCAGAGAGTGAGAGTAGCGCCTGACCTCCGAGGCACATCCAGCAGAAGTCATGTTTGCACTTGGAGCACTGCATGTGATTGCAGCCGCCATTCTTCTCAATGCAAACCTGGCACTTCGGACACTGCCACGCACACCAACCACAGCCACCGAGTATCAATATCTCCACCGACAAGGACACTTGCAGGAATTAACGATTAATCATGCGATTAACTGTTTACAATTTTTTACGATCAATGAAATTGCAATCGTTAAATTCTTGATCAAAATTGCATCACTAAGAATGCACTACAAAGTACGGAATACAATGTGCTAAAAACCGGACCACTGCTACATTTTCAAATAACTCCAACAATACTGGTTCAATACCAACAAATTTTGGTACAAGAAATCTCCATAATTATAGTCAGCACTTAATAGCATCGTCATGGTTAAAGTTGTAATTTTCTGACAGCTAAAATTTCCGACAGCATACCAAGGAAAAGCCACAAATTTCTGACAAAGGAGATTGAGGTTGCATGAAAGTTCAACTTGATCTCAGGCCTAAATTCCCCCAAAATGCATGATTTTCATCTGCAAATTTTGTACTGGTATTTTTGGAAAAGAATTTCCAACAAAGGAAATTTTACAGTGGGCTAAAATTTGCTACAAAATTGTGCCCCCCCCCTTACCA
>Ga0209454_1003822_pt1 | contig 10982 bp, 9 predicted proteins | sample WorMetHERISLAND1_2_FD_187400 | JGI IMG/M metagenome (GOLD analysis project Ga0209454, IMG submission 187400) | Marine gutless worms symbiont microbial communities from Max Planck institute for Marine Microbiology, Germany - Olavius geniculatus... | ecosystem: Host-associated > Annelida >...
ATACAAAATATCTTCGTTATTAATATGGTGTTACAAAAGTAAACCCGTTTGTTCATTTGCGTAACTTAAACAAGCAACATCTGATTCTGGCAAAATTTTTCGTCAACAATGCATCATCTATTGGCAAACAAAGTGCCAAATTTCAATTAAATTTATTTACGCAAACAATAGTTACAGCGACTTTTGTGAGGTCGCCTCAAAGCGTGAAGTGTCCAGTATTAGGCAACCGTTTAATCCTGACAGTGCCCACAGCTTGCTGGGAAATTCCGTGATAAACTTTTTAGCAGCATACCCTTTCTTTTGCCTCAACAGTTTAATTAAAACACGATCGTCTGCAGAAAACAGAAAGGCGGAAAGCTTTCTCGGCCACATTACCAGAAAAGCCTTTTCCTCTTTTTTCTTTCTTTCTTCCCTTCTTTTCCTCTGCCTTTTCCTTCTTTTCCCTTAGAAATAAGCCCCTCGAATTCAGCTAGGGGATCTGAAAAGCGACGTAAGCTTCCTCAGCGGGGCCTGGGGGATAATATCACTTTATCCAGACGTTCTTCTAGACTACTGCGTTATGCAAGTTACGATAGTAGCTGATCGTACGTCGTCGACAGAGAACTGCATGCCGTCTCTGCCAGGTCGAATGATGAAAGGTTTGTTGTTGTCTGCTGAGCGGTTGTAGATGCGAATAGCGACTATCGTGGAAGCGATGCGTCCGCTTGCCTCAGCAGTCACGTTGACCAGGTACGACGTGTTGCGGCTGAAGCCAGTCAGCAAGCGCGTCGTCGTTATAGCACCAGTCGACGTATCGATCGCAAACAAATCTGACACGCCACAGTTTACTATTACTATTATTATGGGGCCGTCCTTCCTAGAAGGAGGCCCCATCACGTATCGATCCTGTCCGTCTGTCCCGTGCCTACTTCTTTTTACGTATCCTTTTAGGTACGTGAGCCTTAACTCGTACGGAAAACGAAATTCCCATAGTAACTGCAAGGACGGCCCCATAACGGGCGGCCCCTCAACGGCCGCACCTTCTTGTTAGCAGCGCACTGAGCGCAAGCGATTCCGCCTATCGCTACACTTTTCTTTGTCTGTCTGTCTGTATGTCTGTCTTTCTTCACATTCGTGCACCCTGCTTAAGCTGTTCAACGGATTTAGATGCCATTTGGTAATTGCACTTGTGGGGTCCAAAGACACACTGTGTTAGATAAGGTCCCTGACTCCTAAGAGAAGAAGAGATCTGGGGTCGAAATCCCAGCTAAAACACGTAATTTCCTGTTTTGTGCTGCCACCTGGCGAATACAAATTACGAGTTCTTCCGTTTTTGCCAAATTACTTTGGTCTTCTTAATACTGTTATTTTACACCTGCAAGCACATGCAAGCAAAAAGCACAAAGTATAAAACCAACTCTTCGAAAATGTTGGTCTTTTAGAGTATTTAAACGTTCTACAGAAATATGATGTTTTTAAAAGAAAAATTCACATAGGTTTTGTGAATTAAGCTATAGGCCTATGCGTTCACTTCTTTTATCTTCGTGCTAATTAGTTCACATTTCAATTTTTTTTGTTTTTACAGTCTTAGCAGCACGTTATATTTGGCTTTCTTATCTGGGAAAAGATATAAGCGGTTTCTGCGCGGTCGTTCTAGCCGTGTCAATGTTACACTGTGATGTTATTTTTGCCAGCGAATTAAATGACGATGACGAAGTGGAATGAAAACGCAGAGTAACGAAACGTAACGTAACGTAACGTACACGTTTCGTTGTCCGGTACAATTCGGTAAGTAATATTATTCGTGCTTCCCGTCTGCTGGTCGTATGCTAACACGGAATTGATCGTGTAGTCGACAGGCACATCGTTGACAGTCGAGAAACTGTACGGAGCTCCAATGAACACAATACCGCGACCCTCCGAATCAAGCACCGTTATCCTTACCTGCAGAAACACTACCGACGGGTAGTCTCAATCAATCAAACAATGAAGTTTATATCGGTTAGCTCAGTCCATACGAAAAATAAAAAGAGCGCAGTAGCCCTACACAGTGTACCAAAAATAACAAAGCTTCAAAAAAACCGTAACACCGTAACACTAGACAGAAAAACATGCAAAACACTTGACTACGAGAGATTGAGAACAGCACTGTGATGTGGTGCAAGAATGCAGTACAACAGAATCAGTCCACGTGTTGCTTCATCTGGACCACTCTGTCAACTGCCAGCTGCATACAATATACAAGGTCAAGGTCAAGGTCGTCAATTTGTATAGCGCATCGTCGCGAACACGCGCACGCCTCTTATGCGCTTTCGTCACTAACCACAGCCGCCTGCCGCACGGCCACCGTGTGCAGCCTGCAGACACAGTGTGTCGTCCAGCAGCAAAGGGGACACATTGACTTTGATGTAAAAATTGCAGAATGTGGCAGTTACTTTAAACAATAATTGAGATATCAAACACGTTGTTTGCTGTTGTTAATATCTAAGAGTGTGTTGGTACAGAAGTCGTCTTGTTTTCAATAGTTGCTTTTTAAACACTGACATTTCACAAAGTAGTGTAGCGACAGACGTAAAGTGCTGTGCAATCTGTAGTAATTGTGTTATTACAAATTTTTTTCTGATTTTGATAGTAAAAAAATCTAAAAATCGGTTAATATTTGGTTACATTATAAGGCGTACAAAAATGATGCCACTTTTTTGACTCACCCTGCACACCGCTGCCACTCTGTGCAACTTTGTTATGGCACCAACACAGCATCGCTGACGGCAGGCACAACAGCCGTCCTCACTCGATCGCGAGTCCACACAGTTTTCAGTTTTTAGACACAGGAGCAAATAGCGTGCCGTTTTTTCAGCTCAAAAGATCAAAGATCAAGAAGATGGCCGCACAGACAGACACAATTTTCCAGTCTTACCGAGATGACGGTCACTCGTTGGGGTGGTATGGCTTCAGTTCCGTTCCAGCTGTCGGTCGCTCTGACGCTGAGGATAAAAAAAGTCACGATCTGCGTCTGATTTAACGGCTTCTTCACGTAAATTTCACCCTGCAACACAACAGATATACAGTCTCCATCTTTAAGGATTCAGTCAGTGCGCTGGGTTGGCTTTAGTAAAATGCCACTGATATCGGTAATCTGCTGCAGTTATTTATTCCAGAGCGCTGAATCAGCTTATGCCAATTTACGATGGCCATTTATGTTTGTGAATTAAAGTAACGTCACAGCAGGTGGCATTTCAAAAGTTAACATAAATGCATTAAAACATCTGCAGATTATCAACCACTTACGAAATATGCACAACTTATGTAGTTGGGACATTTTACTCATTATGGATAAGACTAGATTTGGTCTGTAAACTGGTTGGTTTGCTTAGGTTGTCTAAAGAAAAAAATCCAAAATTTTGCACGTTTAAACCGAACATGCAGCTAAACGTAACTCAATTATTTAAGTGCTATATACCGTCAATTATGACAATATTTACATGTTTTTGTCATATAACAACAGCATAAAAACAAAACGCTAATTTCATTTCAGCGGTGGCTGTCAAAATTAACCTGGAAATAATTATATAAAAAAGAGCTAGCTTTCGTTTTTTTTCTTGAATCGTAATTAACATTACAATACGCCACATGGGAGACCACACATTTAAAATTTCTACTTGACAAATTCTAAATGTTTCGACTAATGCGCTGTCTGAGAATTGTTTTAACGAATTAGAAAATCGGTCCGATTCGTAAATGTTTACCAATTTCAAAGCGGTAAGTTACGAATTTTCAATCTAAGTGGCAGACCGTGATCGGATCGATGGCGAAGTAGTCGATGTCCGTATTAATGATGGCGTATTGTATGACGCCGAAATGTCCTCCATCAGCATCAGTAGCATTCACCGTTCCAATCGCATCATTGATCGCGGCATTATCGTTCACCAAGAAGTTGTATGTCTGTCACAACGACGCATACCGTCACGTTCGGAAAAGTAAGTAAGCAAGCAACAAAGCAAACAATTTACACGTATATTATTAGCTTATTGACTGTAAACAACGTCAAACGCGCTTAGTTTGCTAGAACAATGAGAAAGAAGCGGAAATGTTTGAAACGGCATCTACCGTATATAATACGTATGTAATAAGTTGAGCTGCTTGTAAAATGAGTTCGGAAGACAATTCTGCGCAGATAGACTGACGCTGGATAACTGTTAATTGCTGGACAAAGCCCAAATTCCATTGCGCCGACTTTCCCCGTGACATCCTCGCGGGGATGTGCTGAGCAAGTTTTCCGCTTGTCGCAGACTCACAGGAAAGTCGCGGACGCGGACCACGAAACGAGGATGTCGCAGGAAAGTTTCGCGGTTTCAAACAATCGCGACATGTCGAGATGGCTTGAAAAAGCTCAAGACAAGTCCGCGACAGGATCGTTCTAATGGAATTTGGGAACAAGCAACGACAAAACACGACAAACAGACTTTAAAATATCGCCGACTTGTCAAGGGGAAAAATGGTAAATTCGCAGACTTTCCCCTGTCTGCCCTGTCTTGTCCACTCTCGGAGAAGACACGGGGAACGTCAGCGACGTTCCCCGTGTTTTGTTGCGGGCGTTACGAAAAAAGTTAGCAAAATGAAATTTGGGCTAATGATATAATTTGTTATTACAAAACGAGCGTGCAACCACGAGATTAAAACGATACTGTGTAGCTGCAAGACATGTTCAACGCAACATCACGAAATCACGCAGCGTGCGCAAGTGTAACAGACAGTCATAGGTTAGGACTGCATTATTTCAATTTCCTCTAGACGTGTTGTGAATACGACAAGTTGTGCGACTTGCTCGAAGGCTCACAGATTGTTGTAGGCCTACAACTTGCGGTGCACTTTTGTTTTGTGGTTGCTGTACAGCAAATTCACGGCAAATAGAAGTAACGGCGTATAGGCTTTTATTCTTGCTTTGATGTTTTGTGGATTTGCTGTGCCGAATGCTGTACAAAAATCTACGATAAATCGAAGCAGATGGAGCTCGAGTCATACGGACGGACGTTTAGACCACGTCACGGTCACATCCGTCGCAGTAGCCGGCATCACCGGTGCCGCCTAACAGGCGACTTAGTAAACTGCTAACGCGTAGAAATGGAAGCAAAACAAAAGCAAAGCTCGCGCGTGATTTTCTTTTGAACGAATCTGAGCGAATGTATGCAGCGGCAAACTAAAGCAAAATCCGATGCGAGTAGAGTTATATTTTTAAAGATTTGTTCTGATTTTGCTGTACAAAGCGATAGAAATGAACTGAGCTAAACTAACATCTCGTCTAAGAAGTCTACTAAGAAACGGAACTGAATTCAGTGCAACTGCATTGAATTGCGAGTTCGGTTGCTTTGCGAGGGCGGACTGCACGAAGCGAACGATCTGTGGCATTTTAATTGTTTCGGTTCCGTTCACTTCGCGAAAAGGTAAAGGTAAAAGGTAAAGGTTGTCAACTTGTATAGCGCATCGTCGTGTATACACACCTCTAATGCGCTTTGCGTCGCTAACCAGAGCCGCCGATCGCACAGCCACCGCGTGCAGCCTGCAAACACAGGCTGGCGCATCGGCCGGCCAGGCAGCTCAGTCAGCTGTACAAAGGTCCCCACCTTCCGTAACCATATAATGGGTTACTACTCATTTAATTGACCCCGGAGGGATGGCAGGCTGAGTTGGCCTTGTTGGTTAACTGATAGCGGACGCTGTACCCACAAAGTGGTCAAGCAGCCATCCATCAGTCTAGCGCAGGATAGGGAAAGTCCGCCGGCCAGGACCGACGTTCTAACCACTATGCTACGCCACCAACTGCACTAACTGCGAACTGCACTAAGCGAGTTCAGCTGCGTTCAGTTCTTTTCTGCCGCTCTGTACACGTCTAATAGAAGAAGCTGCAACAAGCGATTTCTCACGTCTTTAATAAAGACGGGTTTATTGTCGTTGATATCCTCAACGATGACTATCAGTGTAGCGTTGATCGTGCGGTTTGCGTCGTCGGGCTCGTACACAGTCAGCAACGACGTGATCTGCTTCGGGTCCGTGTCGTTCTCGTAGTCCATACGACCAGATACCGTCACCACGCCTACACACGCCCAGCCAACGTATGCACACACATTATGCTTCAGTATAACTATATAGGGACTCGTACTTGTACTCGTGTTTATGCGAACACGGCCTTACACCGGTGATGTTGTACTCGACACTGGCGTCGTGAGAGAAAAACGCACTAAGTGGCAACTGCTTCTCCCCTTAATTGCTTTCCGTCAGTTTATCAAGGCAACATTAAGTGGCAGCAGATTGTTGAAAGCTGCTCAGAGACGCCAGCTATTGCCATAGATGTTACTCCAGTGTGGTCTGTCACTCTGTCAATTTGTCGTCCAAAAATTTTCCTCCAAAAATAAAAAATAGGGGGTTGAAAAAACCCCCGTTCTGGAAAAAAAATCAAGACCAAACTAAAATGATGAGCAACCACATCCTCCCCTGTTGGAAATGTGCAACTGTCTGTCGGAATTCTGTCGAAAATTCACCGCGTTTGTCAGAAAATTTCAACTTTCTGCCCCGCCCACTTTTTTAACCCACAACGCCGCTAGTAGCCTACTTCAGTTCGGCTGTGGAGTCGAGTCGGACTCAGTCGATATTCTCGTGACTCGGATTCGGATTCGAACTAAGATGACGCGACTACATCACTAGATGAGCTTAACAAGACTGGATAAAAAAACACTCAATAATAATGCTTCTGCTAGGGCTTTTGGCCAAAAAAACCCACTAAGGCGATAAACGAATTGTTTTGGTCTATCACTAGCAGAAACGGAGGATTAATCAATAAAAAGATCAGCATAACGTCAATTTTTCAAAAAGTTAACTACTAAAAAATCGAAGTAACCTGTATCGTTATCGATGGCGAGGTATCCGGTGGCACTGGAGTTGAGTTGATATTTGATCACGGCGTCACGACTGTCAACATCACGCACGACAGGCCTCAGGACGACCGAACCGACTGGCAGTTCCTCCTTAATGTATACGACTATTGTACGGTTACTGGGCAGCGGAGGTTCAAACACGATCGACTGGTCATGCACCGCATGGATCTCTACCGTTACGTTAGCTGTACACATCAACATCATTTTCTATCCTTTATTGTTTATTTTGCGGCCGTCGAGGAGTGGATGTCAGTGACCGCCGGCTCACTGACGACGCAGACAACATCACCTTCTTTGTCTCGTCAGCGCCAGACGATGCCGACTGCTTTTCAAGTTTCAATCACACATCATCAACAGTCAGTCTAAGCCTATGTGTCTCCAGAGCAAAAAAACAATCCGGCTCCGGTCTACAACCATGCACCTGATATCAAAGTAGACAGCAACACAGTGGAGCAGGTAGACAAATATGTATACCTGGGCGGCACCCAGTTCTCCGAAAGTGGCAGCCAGCCACACGTGAAGCGACGCATCGTCTTGGTGTCGTCAGTCATGTCATCTTTACAACGAATTTGGAGTGACTAGTACCTCTCTTTGCTAACCAAAGCCCGTGTATACAAAACATTTGTTCTAACTGTCATTACTGCAAGACATGGATGCTGTCAGTTGCTGACACAAGGCGTTTGGAGGCACTTCATATGAAATGCAAACGCCACATAGCAAGTATCCACTGGCAGGACGACATACGCAACACAGAGGTTGCTGCCTTAACTGGCCTCGATCCTGTGTCAGAGTCCATCATCCTTCGGGCACGTAACCAGGCTCGCCGAGGATATTCCGGCCCACCAGGCTCTGTGGTGCCACGTCGACGTGACCCTCGGTCGTCTCCCTGATCGCAGTTTAAAACGTCGTCCAGACCGCCCCAGAAGCAGCTGATGGTTCGATCAACTTCGCATGGACAACAAAACTCCACCTGCTGATCTCTGGAGACGAGTCTTGTCACGTGGTCACCCACGACAATCGGGAGTGAGGCCACGATCCTTGCGTTAACGACGATGGCGTCCTACTAGGCCGTATCACAAGCACCGTCCTCCCGTCATTCTGTCTATGCGTCTGTCTGTTGAGTACGCGATCCTGACGTGAAAAAGAGTAGAAAAACAGATATTGGCGAGAATTAACCTGCTCAAAAGGTTAAAGGTCAGTGTCATGGTTACTTACTTACTTAGCACTTAGATCCTCCGGTCCTTGACAGGACAATAAGCAGCAAAAGTTCGCCATCTGCTTCTGTTTGTAGCCACAGCCCGGACGCTGTTCCAATCGACTGCTTGGTCCACCAGGTAAATGTAGACCGCCAAGTCTTCGTTGGACGACCTCGTCGTCTGCCACTACCACGAGGGGTCCATGACATGGCGTGATTGACTGGTCGTCCAGGTGGTCATAGTTAAGGTTAGGGCGAGGGCTACGCAGGTTTTGGCGAACAAACCAACATATTATTACAGTTTATCAAGGCAGCATTAAGTGGCAGCAGATTGTTGAAAGCTGCTCAGAGACGCCAGCTATTGCCATAGACGTTACTCCAGTGTGGTCTGTCACTCTGTCAGTCTGTAGCCTACGTTCGATTTTCTGTCACCGTCGTTGAACAGAGTGAAATGCTCCTGTGGCCCCAAGTAGCATTAAGCATAGGCCTAATTTAGACAAATAGACCCAGTCGCCCACCCTAAAAGAGATCAGGGATCCAAAGCCGCAGTGTAAGTTTGCACTGCTAATTACGGCCAAAACAGATGGGCAGCATATATGAACTTAGCAACGCCCTATCCAACGGCACCATCGCCGACCCCAAACGATTTTCCCTTCCCCCCAAAAATGACAAGTTTGCAGCGATGCCGCCTCGTGTTAAAGCCTGAATATAATACGTATAGCGCCATAAAATGTCCAAAAACTTATAAATTTGTTTTAGGCCTATTCTAGATATTGATTCCCACAAGACCATACTCTAGGTCTACAGGAATCTTCCTCACTTTTGCTTTGTCACGAACCGCAATATGTCAAAACAGCTTACAATAAGCTATTAAGCTATACAAATTCATAGAATATAAGCTTTATTACTCGAATTATTAAACCTCCATCGATACAAAAACATAGCCCACATACCGATGTCTGTTTTGGGAATCCCGTAGTCGGCCTTAGTGTTGTTGGCCTGTACTTGGAAGTACGAGTAGGCGGCATACTGCTGGCTCAGCGGCCCAGTAACAACCACCCGACCCGAATAAGGCTCCACGCCGAAGAATTGCTGCAGTCAAACACACCAGTGCACGCGTAACTCTTATCATCAACACGAACTGATTTGTCAAAGCAGGTACAAACAGTAGGCGGGCCTACACAGTAAAGCAGTAATGTAACAGGAACAACTAGGCAGAAGCTGTGCTTACTGTTTACTACAGCATAACTCGATAGTAAACGTAAGACGGTGAGATTAAAAGAGACACACCGAATACTGAACAAGAGTGCTCACTGTCGCTGGGGAAGACGCGCTACAACCCATAGCAGTTTCTTTTCCCATGCGAAATGCTCCTCAAAATCATCCAAAATCAATGATGTTCGTGTCATGTGAAAATCATTAACAGCAATCCTGACCCTATCTCACACTGTTTCGCAGATAGAACGTACCGTTTAGCCACAATAGCGCGTACTGACCTCTAAGGTCATCCAAAGTCAACGATTTTAATGTCATCTGAAAGACAAAATGCGACTGCCTATTAGTGATCAGCAACCTAAGTCCTATCTCGCCGTTTAGCCACAATGCATTCATAACAAACAGACGAACAGACACATCGTGCCAAGGACGCTCTACGGCATGACTTTAGTGCGTCAAAAATTTTGAAAAATACACGAGAAAACTCGTGGAATAAATTATTAAAACCAGAAGTGCACATACAAAACACAAACGACCAACTAAAAGTAAATGAATGTCAACGGCATCTGAGCGAACGTTTAAAATTACGCAGTAGACGCAGAAAATCACTAGAAATGAAGAAAATTTATACAATTTGAAAGAATAAACACTAGCGCGAGATATAGCCAATTCAAATAATTCGTTGCTATTAGTGAGAAAAACGGGAAAGTCAAATATAATTCTATAGCGGTAAATAAATTCAAACTAACACGCAAGTGAAGCTACCGATCTGTTTGATTCCTACACATCCAAGTTCCTCAGCAGAGATCTGAGGCGCGTTTCGCACTTTTTTTCTCTGAGAATCTCAGAATCTCTGAAATTCTAACTTAGAATTCGCGTAGAATTCTTACTTGCGCGTTTCACACTTTTCGTGAGAACTAAAGGTAAAGAAAGGTCGTCAATTTTTATAGCGCATCGTTGCAAGCATGCGCACGCCTCTAACACGCTTTCGTCACTAACTAGAGCCGCCTACTGCACGACCACCGTGTGCAGCCTGCAGACACAGGCTGACGCAGCGGCCGGCTAGGCAACCCCAGTCAGCTGTACCAAGGTCCCCACCTTCCGTAACTTATGTAAATGGGTTACTACTCATTTTATTGTCCCACGGAGGATAGAAGGCTGAGTCGACCTAGCAGTTCCTCAGTTCCTAACTAGTGAGAACTACTGAGCCGTAGAAGTGAGATTCTCAAAGAAAAAAGTGCGAAACGCGTCTCCGGCTGCGTGGGAAAATTTGATCAAGTTTTATAAAGTAAGCAAACAACGCAGCGCACACAGCGCACACAATGCAGGAAAACAGACGCAGCTTCTAAGCTTGCGTCTTGGCTTTTGCGCCGTTTGCGTCATTGACGTTTGTTGCGTGTTTTCTTGCCTTCACTGCGTTCGTGGCGTATTTGCTTACCCAATTTTCTGGCGCCGCTTGCGACTTGCGTACGCCAGAGAACTGTATGACGGTACGTGCGTTTGAAGAAGAAGAAGAAGATTCCGCATAAACAGCTAAATCCATTGCGAGGGAGCTCATCCCCTTGACGGCACTTTGAGCCGGCGAGGGCGAAGCCCAATTAAGCTAGCATACAGCCCAAGTCGGCCGGGTTAACCGACTGGATCGGTATACTTGCAGTCCTGGC
>Ga0209454_1003825_pt1 | contig 10980 bp, 5 predicted proteins | sample WorMetHERISLAND1_2_FD_187400 | JGI IMG/M metagenome (GOLD analysis project Ga0209454, IMG submission 187400) | Marine gutless worms symbiont microbial communities from Max Planck institute for Marine Microbiology, Germany - Olavius geniculatus... | ecosystem: Host-associated > Annelida >...
CCCCTGACCCCCCGACCAGGGGCTCTGCCCCTGGACCGCGCGTAAAAATTAGAAATTTGGGGCAGAACCCAACATGAGTCCGCCTGGCGCCGTAACAGAGATGTGCGGATCCTGAAATTTTTGAATCTGCGTCAGTCCGCAGATTTTGATCAAAGATCCGCGTCCGTCAGCGTCCGGAAAAAAATCTTCCGGATCTGCGTCCACGCACTGACGCGTCCGCAGTTTGCACATCTCTGCGCCGTAAGTCGTTACGAATCCTGAAACTAGAGTTTTCCAGGAAGCTAACGGTAAAGACTTGGTGATCCTCTAGCTTGCACCGTTTTTGATTGATCCACCCGTGTTTCAGACAGACGGATGGACGGACAGAATTGCGACGGCTAAATCAAGACGCGTTACAGCAGTAGCTGCTGTCGCGCGTAAAAATGACTGCCAGAAACTCGTTTTTATGTGATATGTCGAAATTAGGACCAAAATTGTCTACTGAGGTTATATCTTTACATTAGAATCAAAAACAAAACTTTGATGAAAATGAAAAATTACCCATGCACGGCACCCCACTACAACGCCACAGTTCTTGTAGAACACTGAAAGCATAGAGAACGTTTGCACACGTTTAACAATGGCACATGTATTTATAGGCCTATTGAAAACAACTCACAATTTATGAAATTCTGACAGATTTTTTTGACTTTGGGGCCAGTAGATCGTGCGGCAAAAATGAACTGATTAAGTATGAAGTCAAAAATGTCAAAGGTAAAGGTCACAGCACGTGACATGACCAAAGGCCCGGCGGGTGGAGGCTTAGTAGTAAGTTCGTTCAGTGGAATCGCCAGCTGGTAGCACAGTGCATCTGCAGTTGGTCGTTGTCAGCGTCCAGCAGCTCGACGGCGGCCTCGACGTCGTGAAGTTGACAGGACGTCGACGAGGATGGTGGATACTGACAGACGGCACACAGACGTCCGAGATCATGCCAACACTCGGAGCAGTAGATGGCAGGACAACCGCCCGCATCGCCTGCAGTCACACTCCGCGACGTCGAGCGACGACAGGCGATGAGCTGTGCCGAGCCAGCTCCACAGACCAGACACGAGCTGGCGGTAGAGCGTCTGGTACAGCATGCTGGTAGTCGTGCCGTCGTCAACGTGGCCGCCACAGCCCGGTGATTGCGTCGAGCTCGACTGCGTGCTAGCGCCCTAAGCAGGCGAGGCACACGCCGGCGACGTGACGTCATGACACCGTACAGGTAGACCGCGCGCTCGGCCGACCTCTGCGGGTAATAGTAGCCGGACACACAAGCACGCGTACGTCGACACCGGGCCGCTAGAATCACCCCGCCCACAGCCAGAACGACATTGAGAACGACCAGCGGAAGCAACGCGACGAGCGACGGTCGCTTTGGTGACGGCAGACAGACGGTCGGATCGGCGGCAGAGCGGCGGGATGACCAAGACCCGTCGGGTTGAAGTTGTCTGTCGACGAATGCCGTCATGAGCTCGTCGACGATGTCTCCGTGGACCGGCAGTGAGAGGTCGCGGTGCGACGTGTCGTCCACGGCGTGAGTAGTGACGACGACGAGCACCCAGTAGACGAGGTGGTCGAAGCCGAGCACAGCCAGACTGATGAGCAATTGAAGCACGAACACTGCGGAGCCGCGCCACGCCGCACGCTGCTCAAACGTCGCCAGCTTCCAGTCAGTCAACTCAGCGACATACGGACGCTCGTGAGCACGCAGCGGCAGCAGCCGCGTAGACCCGGTCGCTTTGCTGAACCGCTCGTCCACAGACCGGAAGTGTGACGTCACGTACGAGTTATAGTAGCTGTTGGAGCTGAGGTAGCGGCCGAGGTGTGACTGTGCCGCTGACGCGAGCAGCAGCGTTCCGACCACGTAGATCAGCTGACCGACGATCACCAGCCTCAACCGGACATCCAGTCCACCCGACGTCACGTGATCACCAGTTGCTGACGTCAGACCGGAAGCAGAATCACGGCGACTGGGCGTCGAGCCTGAGTCCGCTGTTCGTCGCGCCTGAAGTGAACGTTGAAGGTCTCGCATTGCGTCTTGGGTGGCATTGATGGCGTCTTGTATGGCGTCGCCCGCCCACTTGGACGGTTGACATAACTTCTCGCTGTCGTTAAGACTCTGACAGACGACTGACGTACTCAGCGGCTCACAGATGTCGCTATCATCGCCTTCCGGCATGCGTAGCTCGTCCTCTCTTCTGTACAACAAAATAAAGCACGCAAATCAGCCAACAACATACAAATACTGCCACTGAGTTACGATGTTGCCCGTATAACGCACTTTGCAATTGTCAAATTTGCGATCAACTTAATTCTTTCTGCGTTTCTCTAAATCACGTTGTCAGAGGTAAACCTTCTGAAAAATTGTAGAACCATAACCTTTAATAATTAAGGCTTTAATGCCAACTAATTATTAAGTTTAGGTTCTGCATTTCCCAAAAAAACTGTAAAACAGCACTGGTGTACGCAGGATGGTGCTGGGGTTTTAAAGGCGCACATAGAACGACAGAACAGAACTGAACTGAACTGAAATATATCAGTGCAGTTCAGTTTATTTTTGTCGCTTTGAACACGCCTTAAAGCAATAGAGTAACCGCTAACTTATACTTTATATAACTTTAACTTTACCGCTAAGTATAACGGAAAGCCCACTGTAAAAAAAATTAGCACCTACCCTACTACCATCTTCATAAAAATGATAATCCTATCAACGTAGGCCTAGCCTACCCCGTGAAAGTGCCGGAAATAAACCTCATGAAAGCTGCAAGCTGATAACTGCCGAACTAACTCTTCATCAGCACGTTAAAGTGCTGATTGCAGCGTTTGATGTTTTCATAGTAGAACGATTTTGTATAAAGAACGGTGTTGTTTATACCGTGAATTGGTGGAGCCGAAAATGCGACGCCGCTGGTTGAGCAAAAGCTGGTGTTTGGGCGCCCAGCGGTCAGGGTTGATGCTGTCGAGGATGTGCCTGGCGTGGTGGTAGACCGTGCCCAGTGCGCCAATGACTCCGAGGCATTGGTCTCTGGCCGACTGGATTCCCGTCATGCACTGGTTGAACGCGCGCTCGATCAACAGCCGACAAGTCTAGCGTTCAGCACACATGCACAGTCCACTGCCTGCAGATTCATGGGGTGTTCGCATTTTATACTGCTAGCGGTCGGATATGATGAAATGGAATAAAACAACTTACAACAACTCTAAAACGTCGTACGACATTGTACAAAATTTTTGTTAGTTTTATCGCAGCGCGTGCGAACCCCTGCGGTAAAATAAAACTTTTCCGCAAGTTCGTTATTTAACGATGAATGCAGTTGTCGTCTCCAGTTGTTTTAGTTTCTCGTATCTAATCCCACCGCACCGTATTCGAGCACCATAATTTAACCACACAAACGTTAGACTATGCCTATTCCGTTACCCATCAGGATTGCAACCGTGACACAATAATAGCAGCCTATCACTATTCACTATGTTTGTCGTTCGCTATTAATTCACGTGTTGCGAGTTGAGACGAGTTGAGTCGCGTCGGCGTCTTAGGTGTGAACTGAGCATTAAAGTCATGTTCACACATATCCATGTAGTCACAAAAAACTCTAACTAGACTGCATTCACTTTGCCGGTGCCGTAGAGTTGCAGTCGACCGTTGTGGACGTCGGTTTCGACGTTTTCTAGACCGTGGTCCAGCACCTGGAGACTTCGTTCAACCTCGGCCACCGCCGAGTCCAGGTCCAGCATCGTTATGTAGACGCGTTCTAACAGCGAGTCAAACGGCTGCACGACAAACAACGCATCGATAGGCTATAGGGTCTTAGGCTATACTTCTACTGCAGTGCAGATGCTGCACATTACTGTGAAAACAACAGATTTCATTAAAATATCCAGAATGATAAATTATATAGCCGAGTGGGAGGTTTAAACCCACTACACTGAAGTACGGGCATGTCAATTTATGTCTGTTTTTTTTGTTTTACTACTTCTGTGGTGAATAAGGAAGCATAGAACGTTGATCGCTTAAGTAAGATGGTGTCAATTGCGGCGACAGTTTTTCTATGAGTTTGGCAATCAAGGATACATTTCAGTGCTTGCACGTTGCTGGTCCGTGGTCTGAAACTGGTGAGCGTAAAAAGCAAACACTATACTTGGTGTGTTCCTGAAGAGAAAAATGCATGATGTGAAAATTAAGCAAGACTAGACTACAAAGCCAAAACTAAGTGTAATGAGTTCTTATTTTTACATGTTTTTTCGTAGAAGTCTAACCGTATAGAAGTGGGAGTTCTGCCCAGAAGTGGGACACTGACTTATGACCCGCGTTGGCACGGCCAGTTTTGCGCAACCTGTTGCCCAGTATACTGATTCAGTATGGTGCTGAATTGACTGGCGTGTGTCATGAAGCTTACTTGTAAGAGCAGAAGCGTCTGGTTGTATGCGACGTCAGCGCTGCAAGTCATCGAGCGCGCCATCTCTCGCACGTTGAACTCGATGTTAACAGCTGGTCCACACATCAGTGCCGCCACGGTCAACAGAACGCAGCCAGCTCGACCGCGGTCCGTCGAGACACTCGGCAACATGAGGGCGACCACACAACGACAGCGCCGCGACAACAGCAACGCCACTAGCATAGCGGAAGTCGCGCTCACCGACACTCCGACAGTGACCGGAAGTGAACTACGCAGCTGGTAGCGTGCCGCGAAGAACGCCAGACACCCGGCGACGAACGACGTGATTGTCGACACAACTAGACGACAGACACAACCGTCTGTTGATGATAAACACGCACAATAACGTCGACGCAGTTTAGTGCTGCTTATTACTTGCACGTCACCGCTTGGAGCCAGGCCGGAAGTAAAAATCTGGTTGCGAGTGCATCCGTACGACGCCTGACTGGCCAACGAAGAACGGTTGATAGCACTGTTCTCACTTTCACCCACAATGCCGTTGTGATACGATCCCGTCCGATAAACTGCAGCGTTGCCGTGCGCTTTCAAACCTCCTCCAGCGTCAGCGAAGAACAGTCTCGGCGCGTAGCTGGTCTTACTGTCACTTGAGTCAGACGCTTTCTGCGACGATGTCGACTGTTCAGACACGGAGCAAAAACCGCGTGATTGCAGCGTGTCCGACCTGGATATGTTCGACGTGGCGGAAAGAACGTTGTCTGGAAGACGCGTTATATCTGGAACACCTGTGCCGCAGTCGACGTCGATCGTGTTGTTGGCGCCGCGCTCCAATGACGCAGCATCGTGCTTTGCAAGACGTCGGCCGGACGTTGTATCGCAGTAACTCGCCGTGGCCTGATCGCAGTTCGGTTTCACGACCATCTTTGGTTTCCGGCTCAGCGACGACTTCGAAGCCTCTGTGCAGTCGGTACAGCCTCGTGATCTCGGCGCTGCAGGTGGACAGGGACGTTGAACAGCAGGAGCCGTCGTGCCGCAGTTCTTCGACGTAGCACCACTGTCACACACGTCATCAGTATCATCATCATCATCATCAATGACTAGCAGCGCGCGTGTGGCACATCGACATTGATCGCTGTCAGTCGCCACGTCCCCGGACTGACCGGCGTTCAGTCCGACCACGAAGCAGCCGTCGCTGGAAGAGCTCGACACGCCGTTCCAGCGATCACTGCTAGACGTGCGTCCATCAACCCGCATGGACGTCACCTGAGCCTCGTCTCTGACGGTCGCCGTGCGTCGAGGCGTGGTCGACGCTCCGTCACCGAATGTCGTCAACGTCGTCTGACGTCGCGTCCACGTGTCCTGACTGTGACAGTCGTCAGCTGGCGGCTGTATTCGCCAAGGACTGGCGCCACTATCCACTGCTGTCTGCTCGCCGTCTTTCCACTCAGAGTAGTACCAGTGCTTCACACCGCGCTCCATCACTACTCATGCCTCACCGCTGCTGAAAAACACACAGAACAATTATGTCCGTTATAAGATGCCGCTGTTTAATGATAATCTCTTACGTTGCCCTTTAAGTCGCAGTGTAACAGCTGCAAACTATTATTTTAGTTAATTATTGACTGACAGCTAAATATACATCTAATGAAGCTGCTTATATTAAACTGTCACTTAAAGCACCTATACATTTGGTCGCAATTTTGTTTCTTAGTTTTGGGTTCTGTCGCACGCTTACGCAAATTGTTGGTATAGAAATCGGGTTTTGTTTCTGAAACACTATTCTAACCTCGTTTCACATCAGCATTTAAACTTCACTGCGTAGATAGTGAAGTGGATTTTTGCGGTTGGGACAGGCACGTCTTTTTCTTTTCGCTGTTTACCGATTTTTTCTCTTCAGCTATCCCATGCATAATAAATTTTATTATAACCCCATCTTTTTTCATCATAACTTTCTCCTTCTCCTTTACGCCAAACCTGTTGTTTTTCCTTCCCAGATGTGCGTTTGCCCACTTTTCCGTAAGTTGGTTTTTACTGTTGTCTGTACTTACAGCCGTTGAGCGCGAAGACTCAAGACAGCAGAGATGAGCGCTGATTGTGGGCATAGAACTCAACGACTCGACGTCAAAGCTAATGACGAATTCAGTCATGGCGCTCTCTGCGTTCTACTGCTACTGAGCTGTCTCACGCTGCTGCATCTCTATCTACACTCAGCCAGATGTGCGCTGTATCTATTACGCACGGCGCCGGCCAGACCGTTCCAGCCGGGCGCGTCACTGAAGCGTCGCCCGCAGCCCCGCCAGTAGCCCTGGCCATCCATTCGCCGTCACTGAGTGCCGCGTGAAGGGCGGCCCGGGAGGTCGGCGATGCCACGTGATGGGCAGCGATTATTGACTCAATTCGCTAAACCGATCGGCAAATTGTCGAAGGTTCCGACAGCGGAACGGTGAGTGACGTCAGTGGCTCATAATGATGACGTAGTAGCGGATTGCAGTGACGTCACGTTACGTCATCAACGGCTGAGATGTGACCAGCAGCAGCAGCAGCAGCGTTCAATAGTCCGCTTGCTTCATTCTGCGCCGCCGCGCGCCCGTATAAACGCATATATACGAAAACGCTTTCAAGCGGTCGCCATCTGCGTCCACCGCCAGTCCGCCGTATATACAGACGCCTTCGGTCAGTCCGCCGCTCGTACGACTGACTAAATGAATCGCAATCACTTCGTTACAGCGGTCAGCAGACGGGCAAACCTAATCGAAGATGCAGCACGTTTCACGCCGCGCTGTCAATGCGCCAATTTATAACCATCAACATCAACCATAGCAAGTAGGCCGAGCGTCCACACGTCGACGTGCGACAAAAAACTGCAACGCACAGTTATGACGATGTTCCGATATTTTGAAAAGACGGAAGCACCTTAAATATGTCCACATTGGCGTTCACAGGCAGCAAGCTTTGATGAGCATTACGTCTTTGATTCGTTCGCAACATAATGGCGACCTATAAGTTTGAATGAGTTTTTATTGATTGATTGTTCAAAATTTCATGACTTCGGACTTTAAATAAACGGAAGTCGAAAAGAAAAAAAACCGGCAAAATTTTGAACGTCGTATAAAATTGTTATTTCAAGAACTACATGTATAATGCGTTTCGTTCAACATACAAGTAATTTGAGCATAGCTCTTGAGACGCGCGACAGCCTAAGCAGTTTTTATTCGCAGGTTGTCTTGGTCTATCTCCAGCCATTTCGTTGCCATTAACTCTTGAAGTGTGCGCCGCAGTTCAAAATCGCAAAAAAACACTAAAACTCCCGATTATGGGGGCTCATAGTCGTTCAAGATCATCGCTGTTAATGCCATCAAAAAGCTCGTCATCAGTGCTTATTATGTATGTACATATCTGCAACCGTTTTCACGCTAAACTAGTTAATAACCACCTATAACCACCTATAAATAATTACCTATAGGGGGTGCTCTTTATGACGCCCGCGTGCACAAGCGTTTTTAAAACTAAGGGATCGAGACTTAAGTTGCCAAAATTCACGTTTAATGCTAAAAATTTCATACGCAAGTTGTTTTGGTATATCTCCAGCCATTTCGGCGCAATTCACTATTGAAAAGTGTATCGCCGCCAGAAATTGCAAAAAAATCCACTAAAACCCTTTATTGTAAAAGTTTAAGGTCGTTCAAGGTCATCGCTGTTGATACCTTTGAAAAGCTCGTCGCCAGTGCTTGTTTATGACGCACGTCTTTGCCTATCTGTAACCGTTTTCACGCTAAACGAGCCAGTAGTAGTAAAACAAAGACTTTTAAGGGGTATCCCTCTTTAACGCTCTCGTTTGAGAAAAACCCCTCCACCCAGCAGCACGAAATCCTGTCACAAAAAAACGAGTCTTTGTGGCAGCCCACAGTAAAGATTTCGTGATCCTAGCTTGCGCCGTTTTGATAGGGCTGCAGAGTGTGACAGACACACACACACACACACACACTGACAAACGCCTGGCCATAGCTGAGACGCGCGAAGCATTCTGCTGTAGCGCGTAAAAAGCTACATCGCGAGAGATGGCGTCTAGACCCCACAGTGTCATTGTACTCGCCCATCGGTCTCGAGTTGGATAATTGTCTTTGCGACGATGTTCTGGCCGACGCGCTTGTGGTGACGAGATTAAGGGGTGTGTACACGGAGCCTATACGATGGATGGCGAAGTGAGACCGTTCCCATGCGGCTAGACGATATGACCGTCACCGTGGCTTTACATGACGATTGACAACTTATAGAATGTCGTAGAGAAGCGCAGTTTTCACGACGTCGGTCATTGCATAGCGGCGGCTTCTTGAGACGCGGTGCAAGTACAAATTCCACTACTTCGATTTGTCGTCGAACAACTAAGTTGTGCCACAAGCTGTCAAAATGTTGTAGTTTTTTTGACTTTTTACTTTTTGTGTAGTCGCTGTACAGCCTGTTGTACCACAGGCTCAGGCACGGAGGTGCAGGGGTGCATGTGCATTGTGCAGCCAGAGCTCAAAAAATATGCAAATTTGGGCAGTAAAACTAACGTTTTCAGGGCTTTTTGTGGCCAAAAACGTTTGTGGCCGGGGCTCCACGCCCCGGATCTTGCTGGGGGGGGAACTTACAGCGTTCCCCAAACTCTTAGCTGGTGGGTAGGAAGCTCACTGCCCCCTTCTCAAAATCCCCACCCCCCGCTCTCAGCTTTCGGCCTCGATCTTCGGCTTTTCGGGCCTCAGACCGCCCCTGCCAACTCCATTTTTGGCTACGCCAATGTTGTAGGCTACAACAAATCTACAGCAAATCGAAGAAAGTGGAATTTGGATATAAACGATTACTGTGTGCGGTAAAATGTCAGCGCGTATGTTTTGATCGATAGCTGGTGTCCAGCGTGATTGCGCTGAGCGCGGCGCGAATACATGCATGAGTCTATGTGAAATCGTGTCTTATTATCTTATAACAACACTCTTGGCTCCACTAAAACCAGTACGTGACAATCGTCGACTGACTAGCATATAGCACATACACAGAAACTCCAGCCAGCTAATTCTATCATTGTATAAAGCATTGATTTGCTCCTGATTCGTAAATGACTTTAGTACGATAACATTTTTGACTGTGAAGTATTAGGAAAATTGTAGGCCTATATTTTCCCGTGAAAATAAAGAAAACATCATGTCAAAAACTTTTTGGTATCGAATTTAATTCCTAAGCAATTATGCTTAGCCACAGTGTTACGTGTAAGTATAATAACTGTCGGATATGATTTTTCAAAAATTGTAAAAAAATGACATTCTATTCTGGTTTCCTTAGCTACTTTGCGCGAAATGTGTCTTCATCGAGCGTGGTGATTACACAATTATACAGGAGGTTTCATACAATAGCAAGTAGCTTTGATGAATTCTAACTAACACGCTGTCAGGTTCTTTATTATAAAAGAAACGCATATACATGTAATAGAAAACTAGGCGACAAAAAAACAAAAGAGTTCACAGAAAATCCACAGTTCATGCCGCACACGCGGTCTCTCTCGTCTAGACTGTCGGCCTGGCTGCAGCACCCCTAGCCGCGCGCCCCAGGCTGCAGCGTATCTCGCAGTCATTAAGCGTAGAGTCCACTGAATCTGACACACGCGATCTATTAAACTTTCGCTCATAATATTAACTGTTTCTCTCGGCGTATCTCCCGTCTCTCTGCAATGAATACAGCGTGATTCTTGTGTTTATTCCTGCACTGCAGTGACGAGGGATGGACCGTGGCGCTGCTCGGTTCACGCGGTAGATCGGCGGCTTTGTTACAGCTGCTGCAGTGCTATGCATAGCAGTATAGGACCGACGCAGGTTCATATGCCAACCAGGAATCATTCGTCTTCATAAGCGTTCGCTTATGCAGCCGGCCGCCGACTGTCGCATGCGATGCCTTGGTGGGAATGCAAGTCGGCTCCGCGCAGTACAGTAGCAATGCGGCTTCGGAAACAAGCGCGCAATCTTACACACCAACCATGGCTGATAGATTAGCTGTCGTCAAGAATATCATGCTCTTCAACTAATAGTATTTGCGCATCTCTTCGCATGCGTTTTATATTGCTATGCGCTTCGCACGGCCACCAGTACTAATATAACGTCATGCCGGTCAGGGAAAACAAAAATTTAAACAGTTTAAACAGACAATCAGAGAAACGGGATTCATTATAAATCACTTAGCAGCCAATCTGTTTTCATAATCAACACCACTAAAAAAACATGACACGCATATGATACTATGATTAGGCCTACTGTCGCAGATCGATCTTACGCTTTCTTTACACTGCAGAGTCACGCAGTCCATCCTACATGTGAGTGTATGCAAACTAATCTTCAGCCCATGCTCTTTTCTGTCATCACTGAAATCACAGTGGATTCTAGTACAGTGTTTATTGCAGTCCAGCCTAGACGCTGTGTCTGCTAGCAGTCAGACAATTCCTTGCTGCGTGTCTGCGCGTTGGTCCGGCGTTGACTGAGGAGCTGGCCGTATGTGTGCCTAATAAGCATCGCTATTCATAAACGCCGTCGTTCCGCCCGCC
>Ga0209454_1003827_pt1 | contig 10979 bp, 10 predicted proteins | sample WorMetHERISLAND1_2_FD_187400 | JGI IMG/M metagenome (GOLD analysis project Ga0209454, IMG submission 187400) | Marine gutless worms symbiont microbial communities from Max Planck institute for Marine Microbiology, Germany - Olavius geniculatus... | ecosystem: Host-associated > Annelida >...
ATTATAGTTAAGTAAATGGCAATCCGACTGCTTCCATAATGATATAACACTGTGTCTCAAAAAAATGTCTCACTATGTAACTGTCCATATCTTTGACAAATATTAGCCGATTTTCAAAATTCTTTCACTGGCACACTCTTTGGACAATTTGCAATAAAGCAGTTACTGAATATCCCACCACACCATAACTGCGTCGCTACACTTTTATAATAACACTACTGCTACTCGTCCACAAAATGTGCCAGTGAAAAAATTTTGAAAATTGGTCAATATTTGACAAAGATATGGACAATCACAAAGTGGGACGTTTTTTGAGACACCGTGTAGTTTGCACCATAAGCCTGGAGCTATCTACTGTGAAAAATGGCAACTTATAATTCTAACTGGAGCCAATGGGTTAAGCCAGATAATAATTTAGACCAGTACACAGTGGGCCAGAAGCAACAAATACAACAACAATGATGCCATCAAATGTAAGCAATTAATTACCAAACAAGGTCAACTTAGCATTCCATCCCCCCATGGTAAGTAAATTGAGTACTGGCCTGTCTAGCTGGGGTTAAAGTGAAGGTGCGTTCACCTGTGCCAGGTGGTAACTAATACTGTGTTATCCCATACAGCAGATGACACTCCGTAGCTCTGCAATAGGTTCCCACCAACTTTAACCTCTAGCATGTACAAAACAATCATGAATGTGCCGTTGAAAACTGACCCGTGGATGTGGAATTCCCGTAGCAGTATTTTCGAAGGCAGCAATCAGTCGAGAGCCAAGATCATGTGCCAAGTGCAGCAGCTCATCATTGTAATCTGTCTGGCTGAGTTTACCAAACGGCTGCAGCGGATCTTTCATGATCAGATGTGCAGACAGCAACGATCCTAATACTCTGCAATGAAGAAAACATACAGTTGCACCGAGTCAAAAACAAAAATCAGCAATAGTAGACATTTGCTGATGCCATTTTCAAGGACTTTTCAGACGAAAAAGTGAAATTAAAATTACAGAGTTGTTCCAAGACCAAAATACAGTGCTTTTGACAGAATGGCCAATTTTCATGAGTATGTTTTAGTTCTTTGATAAAATCAATCGGCAAACTTAGTGAACACAGTGAACTTTGCCTATTATAACACTAACTTAAAGTGCAAATTTTGACAGAATACAGTATTTGTACTTATGTTTACAGGACTTTTCCAAAACAACGGCTCTGTTCCTGAAGCATGGAAATTTTAATTTTTAAATTCCATGATTTTCCAGAAATTTCTAGACTTTGTACAAATCATGAGTAGTATATGATTTTATTGAATGTATTATACACCACAGTAATATATTAGATGTAGCCTCGATGTTTTAACACTGTTGGATAAATAAGAGGAACAGCAATTGGCCTGTTACCATCAGAAGTTCTGTTTCCTACTTGCTCAATGAAATACGTAGAAAAAATAACAGGTAACTGAACACAACAATACAGTACAATGGCAACTCACATAATACCTGATTGTGGCCTCAAATACTTGAACGGTGGATGGCTTCTCGAATGAAACATGATCAATAACTAGACTCACGGCACGCTCAAATTCGCTAACATTGCCCATGATCTACAGCCACATGCAACTGCATCTTAACAACATTCTCTAATACTTATCTTATACAGATTCATTTCACTATTGCCTATAGTTGCAATTCATCAAGCGCTATCTCTAACCAATATGTCATATGACAATAAACACTGGCAATATGAATAATCAATAACACGATATATTTATTCTGAAACAAAACTCAAATATCTGCCAACTGGTGATGTATATAAAAAAAAACAGATAAATTGAAATGCACATAATTGTGCATTAAAAGTTCTGCCTTAAAATTGCACAAATTAAAAAAAATAATCAATATGTTTTGCTCATTAGATATTTAACATAACCAGAGCAGTGACAAGCAACATAACTCGCTAACAACACATGAGCAATGACAATGCAAATGATGTAATGCACTAGTAAACAGGTAAACAAACACAAATATCTGGATAACATCATACAGGCAAGTTCTATAAACGTATCCTTTTGCTCCTAATGCACATCAGAAAAAAATCTACAAAAAGCAAGCAGAAAAAATACACTTACTGCTAACGTGTCAAGGACATCAACTAATGTCAGCGAATAATCACCAAGAACGTCATTGATGTTAATATTTGACCTGTATTATGCAGCATGTACACGACAGTACTCAACAAATAATTAACATCATTTAAACAACATATGTACATATTTCAAAATTCTGAGCATACCATTTTTAGATTACCTTCACACGTCTTTCAAGTGATTCTGTATTTTTCATGCTCAGAGTCTTGTAATCATTACTAGTTCCATACATGGTGGACTAAACCAGATAATGTCAATTCCTCAGCACAGATTGAAATTTGTTATATCACACAAAGTATGTGTTTTTCTTCGGTGCTATGACACTGTGGTTATGAGACACAAAGGAAACCTGGCCTGTGGTCGTAGAAACACAATTCCCAAAAGTCTGCCTTTAAAGACCAGCCAAACATTCAACACATGCTAGATCTGCTCTAATGCCCCTAGCGCTAGTGCAAACTCAAGAGAACACCAGGCTTTTCAAACTAGCACAAGATTTATATGATGTCAACCCGCCATTCTGTATGTCTGTCATTCCGAAAGGCCATCATGGTTAGGGACAGGGTTAAAAATAGCATTATGTATAGAGTTAGAAAGTAAGTTGGAGTTAAGGTGACTGGAAGAGTTAGACTAGCACTTAATAAGTATGGTTTCACCATCGTCTAAAACAGGTTTTTGGCGGTCCATCAAAATGGTGGCCATTCAATATGGTGGCCCCTCAGAATGGTGGACCCAAATTCAGCAGTGGTGTAGTCGAGAGTAAATTTTATTATCCCAAATATTTTGCCCCTCCCTTTAGAGGTCTAAAAATTAAAAAAAAATAATACAAAACTTGGCGTCACCAGATGCTAATTATTGCTCTATATTTTGCACAGCTTGGGTTCCAACCTGGTCCTGCTAAGAAAGCTAACAGTGCTCTCTAGTAAATTTCCCCAGCCCTCTAACTACAACAAAGTGGCGTACATATAAGGCAAACAAAGAGGAAAGAAGAGGAGGCGCTCCCCCAAACAAAAATTGGCCACAAGTGTCAAATGCATTAACTGCGACGTACGGATTGTCGTAGTCTGGGCCACGGCCGGTGCAGTGGATTGGGTCTAGCTCGTCCTTCGGGAACGCATGCGTCATATAGCTGTCGTAACCGAAGTAGAACATATGTCTTGTTGCTTCCAGCATCTCCAGTCGACGCCGGTCGTCGAAGTAACCGTATTTTGAGTCGTCTGCTGTACTCCATAATTGCCGTTCCGTACCACACAATACGTCAGTGTTGATTATAACACACACAACAGTCAAAAATAATAATAACGCCAATGTCATCGCACTTTCAAGCAAAAACAACCACTTGTTTCACTTGTTTACAGCGTTTGTTTACACTTTTCGACGAACTTCCGGTAACACGCAACGACGCAATAATAAATAAGTAAAGTGTCTGTCAGATCTTTGACCTATTTATGCTAACTAGGTCGGGTTACTAGTTCGCGAGAATGGCAGTGGATGTATTACGTATGACGAGTTTTGGTGGATAAATTGCTGCCGTTAGCTCGACACTTGGTTTCACACGAAACTCTGTACGGATGGCGAGTTGGCCGATGGCGAGGAAGGGTGCGTCGCTGTCCGTAGTTCACGGTCTGAATGAACGCAGCTACTTTGCGGGTCGACGACGTTGGACGCCGTTTCCCGATGCGCTGATTCGTTCTTGTGTCGACGCGTCTAGCGTCTTGTATCGCAGAGATCTCCGTGCCCATTACGGCTGTGTCAATGCTATCGAGTTTTCGTCCGGCGACGGACGCCTGATCGCTTCAGGTAGACAGTTCGTTGTTGAGAAATCGTCACCTTTGGTCATTGTACTGTTGTAAAACCTGTCGGGCACGAGTTAAAATTACAGGAGCTATTCAGTATCACTGAGGTATTGCAGCAAAACTGGTTACTGCCTTATTGAGTGAGAGTGCAAGACAGAGCAGCACTGTTCTATTAATTCCACTGAAAATGATTTTCGGGTAAGGATGCTGCCCCCTCAGTTTTCCCTGAACTCCACCGCATTATAAGTGCCATGAAGTTTACATTGGCTGTAATTGTCTACTAACAATCTATCCACACGTTTGCTAATAAAAATTTTGTCACCCAAGCATGCTTGTTTGAATGACTTCGTCTGTATCAGTGGTTTGTAATGCATTTGCCGAGTTGTTTGGATGGAACACTAGGATCAGTGATTGAGTTTCTTGTTGTTGTGCTGTTGTGACTTTCCACCACTGCATCATGGGAACCTGATATAGCCGTTCCACGCTGGACATCACTGTTACTCTCCACTATTCCTCCGTTGCCATGGCAGTCATCATCTCTTCGGCTATGGGTCGTCAGTTCATATTTGCGGTTCCTGGCATGGTAAATAGTCGATTTCCCATAGCTGGATCGGGGTTCTGTTGTGCAAAGGTTTGCCGCAAAGGTCCTGTAATCGAGAAAAGACTAGATGCTGTGGAAGCTATTTGCTATGGAAGCTGTTGCCAATTTAGTTGTTGGACCTTGAAACTATTGGGGGAAACGTATTTTATAGGTGTTAATTGTACCTATAGGTAGCAAGTCTCTTAATCCCTAGATATTAACTAATGTATTTTTATCAGTTACCACGGCCTTTCAAATGGTGGCGAACGTGTAGCCCCTTATCCCATAGACGCAAATCTATAGGAAACTCAGCATGTTCAAACCGTACTTACATCAGCCGACTGCGGTAACTACTACCAACGGGATATATCAAGTCAACGAGTTACCACGGACTTTTCTGAGCGGCGGTAAACGATCTAACGTTTAAACCGTGCTTACATCGACCGTCAGCGGGAACTTCCCCCAGTCTCCTATACGTATGTTTCCTATAGTAGCAATCAGCTTCACTGTTGGTTTACCCAATACTTTGCTTTCCTCAACACTTTTGGCTTCACAGATCTTTGGTTTTCACAACCCGCGGTTCTGTGATAAGATTCCTACCTCCACCCTCTGTACTGCCTCTACCGCGTGCTGTGGCTAGAGATGTCCATCGTGTATGCAAAGATATGCGATGTGATAGGTGAAAGATAATTTGTGTGTTGTGGGTTCGTATTTAGTGGGCTTTCACGGTCTATCTTCTCTGTTTCCTCTGCTATTGACTCGGTTTCCTCTGTGGATGTCCTCCTTTCTCGGCTATTGGTTTGGTTTCCTCGGTTCCTTTTTCCTTTGGGTGGTTTCTGCGGGACCTTTATATACCTTGCGGAAACAGGAGGTCCGTTCGGTGTGAGATGCAACCGTCATCTGCCAGAAGACTGCGATTTTCATCTATTTATAGGGTGCACAAACACACATTTTAATAGGGATTAATAACACATTTTTCCGAGGTCGCTCAAACGCACCCGAGTGACTGGTACCGAACACTCTCGAAACCAAAACTTGGTCCAAGTTATTATTAAATGTACAAAAATGGCTTCCTATTTTACTAATATCTCCGCGGATATTAGATAAAATTTATAGTGGAAATAGAATTTATGAGTTTGATATTTTAATAAAATATAGAAGTTCTTGTTGCCAAAATCGTTCGGTCAATATTGACCTTTGACCTACATGTCACAGTCTCGAAACTTGACAACGAGCTTGACAATGAAACTGGACGAACTCTCGAAGTGTTTTGTTTCCTTTTTGCGAACAGAATTCTCGCAAAATAGCATAATACACAAAATAGATAAAGTGAATTTAGTTATTTTGTGTGGCGAATAATTTGGTAGTAAATGCAGTTTAAAATGATATATTACTCATTACGGAATTTTATAGAGAAATAGGAGATCGATTCGTCACGATCGACCTTCAGGCAGTCAGGGGCAGGTTACAGAAAATTTGGTAATAACAGGTATGGATTAATTTTTGCATATTACTAAATAACTATCACACTGATTGCTACAATGTTAGCGGCTACTGGAAGGGGAAAGGACAAAGTATTTTTAGAGATAGATGTGAGATTTTACGAAAAAGAACTTAGATTTTTACAGGACACCTAAAACTGTGGATGCCTTGTCCTAGCTGTAACCCAAGGTAGAATGGCGTTGAATGTCCTTGTGTTTTGACAAAATTTTGGCTACACTGTGCAGGTGGAGATGATCGGAGAGTGTTGGTGTGGGATGTCGAGAGAGCTCTCAGCGATGCTGGATCACCTGCGGTCATGCAGGGTGAACATCTGAGCAATATTTTCTGCGTTGCTTTCAGTAGCTCCAACACTAAGCTCTTCTCTGGAGGTGAGTAACATTCAGCTAGTGCTGATTGTAACGACCACATTACTTTTGAGAACTGGTCTGTCATATTTTGTAGAATCTTGCAATATCTGCTAATCTGTGCTCATAATTTGCCATGTTTTAGTGATGCTATCAGGGACATTATGTTGAATGCCAAGGCCAAAGATTTACAAAAAAGCAAGTCCAAGGGCTTGGGACACAGGGCCAAGGACTTTGTCATGAAGGCCAAGGCTACTGCTCTTTGTCCTTGAGGCATCTTGAATTTGAAGGCACTTTATGAATTTTGAATATTATCTTTTTTGGTTGTTTTGTTTGAGCATTTTTTATATTACTCTACACAAGAACAATTAAGTTCACTAAAAATGTTATTTTCAATTTGTTTTATTATAACTGTTTATGTTGTGCTTTTTGAAATTTTGTTGCAGGGAATGATGAACAGGTTTTGGTTCATGAAGTGGAAAGGTAAAGGTCTTCTTTAGTACATTCTGAAGTTATTAAGTGTGGCACATTTTGACCTGTGCTTTTTTGTTGATCAGATTTTTCTATTTTGGGCTTCTTACTCATGTGCCGTTATGCTTAGCATATTAGCCTCAGTCACTGAAGTTGCCCATTTAGTACTTTTGTGGGCAACTGTCTGCTGATTAGAATGGCATCGCAGCATGTAACCAGCCATCCAGGTGAGCCCAGCCTTGCCATTCTGAGTGGGTAGGTGCAGTGACAAATCGGTACAACGCACAATGCACTAATCCATGGTCTAGCAGTGCAAAATGGTGTTGGCTGAGTATTTGAGAGATGGTTGTCGAAGGACAAGTTATTCAAAACAGTGTATAGTGTTTTTGTAATCATGATGTAATCGTCATCTTTATCATTATTTTGCTAAGGAGCCTATAAGTGCTGCACAACTTTTGTATTTAACGGTTTAAAATCGTGTTAAGAAATATGCTTAATTTTAATGTGCTACTTGTGTTGTGCAGCGGTCGTACATTGAACTTGTACATGCATGAGGACGCAGTGTATGGCTTGGCAGTTGATCCAGTCAATGACGACGTTTTTGCCAGTGCCTGTGATGACGGTAACGTCCATATCTATGACCTGCGGGCACGACCAACTGAAGGTTAAGATCTCCTACACTTGTTGCTTTCACTGCTTATATACTGAAAAATTACTCATTATTGATTGAGATTTTGATGAGGTAAGGTACACTCAGTGTGGTGATGCTATAGTTACTTGGACATTCAGTCCACCCGAATTCCCACTTTGTTTCTGCTCTAGCGGTTTTCAGAAATTTATCTTTTGTGGAGTCCAGTTAAATTAAGAGTAACTCCAGAAAAACTGTTGGATAAACAAAGATCAAAAGTAGTATCAGTATAGTAAATTACTAAGACATGAATAGAACAACATTGGAGTCTTATCTGATGGGTGTTGGACTTCTTGTCTCTAAGTTATGTGCAAATTTTTAGACAATACATTGTGTGAAAACATTATTAAATTTGTATTACTAGGAAAAAATAAGGCAATATTCAGCATATATAAAAGCATAAACATTACAGCAGTTATTTTGGCTCACGTTTCAGTCAAGATAGAACCAGTGGAATTTGAAAATTAATTCATAGTAAAATCTGAACTAAACATTGTATTCTGTGATGCACATGTTTTATAGGTGCATTTGAGCTGGCTAGCTGTACGTCTCCTATGCATGCAGTAGTCTATAATCCCGCCGAGCCGCGACTGATTGCAACGGCTAACGCTAGAGAAGGTGTTGGACTCTGGGACATTCGCAGACCAAAGACGTGAGTCTCCACTGTCCATTTTTAGCCGACTATATTTTAGTAAAGGTCGAGCTATTGGCATGAGTTGTTGTCCATTTGTCTGTTTGCGTTTATTGTGGCTAAACGCTTCCAGATGACGTATAAATCATTGACCTTGGATGACCCTGAAGGCCATTACATGCATTTTCTAATGGAAAACTGGCCATATCTCGGAAACCGTGAGAGATACGGCTTAGGTTACTATTAATCACTAATACGAAGTTGCATATGCCATGTCAGATTACATGGAAATCATTGACCTTGGATGACCTTGAAGGGTCATAACACACTATGCAGTGCCACTTGTGCGGTATTGTGGCTAAACGGTAAGTCGTGGGGGTCTGCGATGGCTCCAGCAAATACGGCGGTGGCATCTTCCTATAGGCTGTCAATAGTAACCATGTGTCCATCTGCAGCGGTTTGGCCGCAGTTTTGAATAGAATGTTTAAAGGTATAAGTGGCCGTATTTCGGAAATGGTGAGAGATACGGCTTAGGTTACTTTTAGTCAGTAATAGGAAGTGGCACAGGCCGTGTCAGATTTGATGGAAATCATTGACCTTGGATGAATTTGAAGGCCGTTATGTGCTATTTCGGCTAAATGGTGCTAGATAGGGCCTAGGTTGCTATTGATCACTAATAGCAAGTCGCATATTGGCTTTCAAGTGACATGATAATCATTCACCTTGAATGATCTTGAAGGTCAGTATTGCAACAGGAACTGTATAGGCTATAGTTTGTCTTGCCAAGCAAAACATTTTTATTGTGAGAAATATTTGCAAAACTTGCGTCCAATATTTTCCTTGTTCATTTACTCTGTAGCTGTTTGTATCACCTGCCAAGATGATTATAGCTGCATTTTGGATGCTTAACATGTTCGTGTTTGTTCATAGATAAGTATATTAACAATATGCTAACTAGATACTCTATGCCAAAGCACAAAAAACAAATTTAGTAGTATATTGCCTTAATACAATAAAACAAAACTCCTTCCAATTTTCTGTTTGCCGTGTCGTCAGCAGAAATTAAAACTATTAGGTAAAAGTATTAAAACTATTAAAAGTATTATTATTATTATTAGCATATTTATAATATATTTATCTATGGTGCACTGAACTTGTTCATGATTGTTAGGCCATCCAAAATGCAGCTCGTGTACATGAAACAGTAGTTATTTATATTGCTTGGCGAAATGACCATGTGCTATGTCTGTTATACTAGCGTTCATTGTAGCTTTCGAGACAGTGTTTCATTAACATAGCATGTATGGAATTGTGTCACTTCTGACAAATCGCTTTCTCTCCGTGACTGAACTTTGGACGCTGGGCTTCAGATGTAAGCAGTACTGATGTTCATGATGTTGTCAGCAACAGCTTTTTTTAAAGCTATTAGCTTGTTTATTTTAGTTTGTTACTGTTTGTCAATGTATTTTGCCGATACCTGTGTCTCTGTTTGTGTCTAGTTGTCTGCTGCGATATGGCACTGTGTCAGCTGATGAAAGTTGCATGAGTGTGCGGTTCAGTTACATTGGTGACCGGCTGCTTGCGCTGCGTCGTCGACTACCACCGGTCCTTTACCGCCTGGACTCCACCTCATGCCACGTCCAGTTCAACCACGCTGGATATCACAACTCTTGCACCATGAAGAGCTGCTCTTTCGCTGGCAGTCACGATCAGGTCATACAAAAGCACATTTATTTAGTTTTAGTGTCGGTCCACCATTTTAAAGGACCGCCATTATGAAAGACTGCCACAGTTAGGGATAGGGTTAGGAATAGCGTTAGTTTTATTATCAGAGCTAGTTTAGTGTTTAATATGTCAGGTTTCATACGGTTTTGTCATCATCCGAAACAGGTTTTTGACGGCCTTTTGCAATGGCGGACTCAAATTTTCATGAAATTATGTGTAGTTTGGACCTGAATCATGTTCAGCAGGTCAACTCAGCCTGGCCATCCCTTTGTGGATAGGTGCAATGAGTACCAGCAAAAGATGGGGTGTAACAGGCACACTACACGATGCACTAGCACTGTATCCATGGTTTGGCAGTGAAACTATAGTCTGGCTGAGGGCTAATGTAATGGAGATCAGCACCGCCCTATGCGCATTATAGCTCGGGAAGAACTCATGGTTTATGTTATGTGGTTGAGGCGTGTAATGTGGTATTTTGTTTTGTTGGGAGCTCAATCTTGCCTATATTAACTCCAGAAAATTGGCCACGTGAACAAAAATTGATAGTTTTTATGCAACTTTTCAATGCATAATATTTGGTCTGACAGACTGCAGTGCTGAAGTGAGTTAATCGTCAAATAATTGATTACAATACTAGCAATATTCTGCTGTTCTGCAATGATTGATATACTGGTAATTGATTTGCTGCTGCAGTACATTCTGTCTGGTTCTGATGACTTTAATCTCTACATGTGGAAGATTCCCGATGAGCCAATTGAAGGTTTGTGTAAATACTTGTGACATTTGATTATAGTTTTTCATAGTTATTTATTCCCTAGACTTCAATGCATAATATAATGGATGCCCTCCAACGGATGTCAGAGAAAGAGGCAAGAAGGGAACTCATGGAATCACTGAGGACTAGACACAAGAGGTGGTTGGGACATTTGTTGCATCATGGTTTTTTGGTGAGAACAGTGTTGGAAGGTCGACTGCCAGGGAAGAATGGCAGAGAGAGACCAAAAGAAATGCTACTGTGTTTCACATGTTATCAACACACCCAGGCCCATCGAGAAGGAGAGTAGGGGGATAAGTTACCCCGGGCCCCGCGACGTTTGTAGAATACACC
>Ga0209454_1003828_pt1 | contig 10979 bp, 5 predicted proteins | sample WorMetHERISLAND1_2_FD_187400 | JGI IMG/M metagenome (GOLD analysis project Ga0209454, IMG submission 187400) | Marine gutless worms symbiont microbial communities from Max Planck institute for Marine Microbiology, Germany - Olavius geniculatus... | ecosystem: Host-associated > Annelida >...
ATGTGTCTCGGTTTACGTAGCTCAGCCAAAAGGCTGACGTAACTGAACTGAACTGGCATGATTTAGTTTTTGACCAATTGACCAATAGGCAAGCAGTAATGCATTACAGTAGGCACCGTCTAACGGGGTCGGTAGATACGTGACTACGCTCACATACACGTCAACCAACGACCAATGAGCTCGCCCTGCTTGCCCGATGGTCAGTTTGTCAAAGACTAAACTGAGTCAGTTCAGTTCAGTTACGTAGCTCTGTACGCGCCTTAACGACACACCCCAGTGACCCATCCATCCGTCACCGTCGAAACCCACATTCCGTCACAGCAGCCAGAAGTAGCAAGTGTCACCTTCCAGTAGGAGCCATGGTCTATAATCCACAGTGTTCACAGTCAATCTTCCAGCCTGGCGACAGAAGGTCAGCCACGTGTCGCCCGTTCTTCGATAATCAAAGCAAAACAGAAAGCTACACAGAGTACATGCAGTAGCGTACGCGGAGGAGAGCGCGCCACGGACCGACATATACTGTCTGGATTACGTCGAACGTCAAAGCCCTGAGTCACCGTTGCACCCAGCCAGCGATACTCTGTGGCTATATGCTGGCACAAAGTAACTCCGCGATGAAATTTACGACGACGAATATAATACGCCCCTCCCCAATGCTGCACCGAAGAACAACGACTTCTGTTTGAAACCTGCGTGCTAACAGCTGCAAAACATCATCATCATTCTCTCTCCACTTAGACCTACTGTGCAGTGTGTCATTTGACTGACTTCGTGCCTCTGTCTGCGTTTTTCGCTACATTCTTAGTGTGCACTTTAAGCATACGATTTTATATTAATTAAATGAAATTAACAGTGCCTAGAGCATATACGTCTCAACTAATTATTAGGCCTAATATGCATCCTGCACAGTGAAGCTAAAAATGCAGCTGCACAAATCAGCAAAAAAACAACGGCTAATCGTTCCACGAAGATTCGGTAGGTTTGTGACGTTAAGCTTATATATAGCTGGCGAAACGTTAAGTCACAGGTGACACAAATGTTAGGTTGAGTCGACCTGTTAAGTTCACACGAAAAATCGATTCCGTACGCACGTGTCAAATGCACAATGTTTTCTAGTCGCTATCACCCTCGCCGTGCACCTCAGAAATATCAATTCCGCTGTACCCACATAGACCTATACGTAAGTACTCACACGCAGTCGATATTCTGCGTACAAAACGTGTGTGCATCAGATCTCATATTTTAAGAAATAATTGTACAAAATTCGATTTCGGCTGGGGTGATCCCAATGCGGAAGACTCCCCAGACTCCCTAGCTGGATTTTACGGGTAACGGGTCCTACTTCTAAAAAAAGTAAAAGAGAGAGAAAAAAGAGAAGGGAGAGAAGAAGTAAAGGGAATGAAAGGAATGAAAACGGAAGGGGAGGGGAGAAAAAAAGAAAGGGAAAGGCTCGAGGCCCCATTTCACATTTCTGGCTACGCCGCTGATTTTCAGTGGGCACTTCGTTTTTAGCCGACCGTACTTAAGTAACGGTCGAGCTATCGGCAAGGTTGTCGTCCGCCTGTCTGCCACGGATGTACTGTGGCTAAACGGTGCAAGATAGGGCCTAGTTGCTATTGATCATTGATAGGAAGTCACATATTGCCTTTCAAATAACATGAAAATGATCGATCTTGGATGACCTTGAAAGTCACTGACAACCAGTGCGGTCTACTATCGTAGCAACAGCTGGGCTTCTTGTTGATTTTCGGCCAGGCATGGGGGCCCAAAGTTAAAAACCGTAAGCAATACTCCCGTCTATAAGTCCCCTAAACCTTTCTCTGCCTACGCTGCAGGTACAGTACACACTGTGCAACACACGGAGAAGTTGTAGGTAAAGGCCTATACACAACGACAACGAGCAGGCGAAGATAAGAAAAGAGAAATGAATGGATTAGGCCTAGGAGACGACCGACCAAATCCCACAGCACGTTTCACATCGTCAACTGGTCGGGCGCATTAATACATCAGCGAGGCACACAATACAATAGTCTACAATACGCCGACCTCCCAGTTCATCACAATGTCAGCGTCATCAGTATCACCGGCTAACCCTTTTTCAGAACTTCATGACACTCGCACTTTACACGATAAAACTGCGATCAATGAGCGATTACAAATCAATCTTACGACACTGTAATAAATAGATAATCTACTAACCACCAAAAAGAGCCCTAGTGTTTTGCGACAAACATTATAGGCTTACCAAATAAATTCAGATAACTAAAGCTACGGGTTACTAAATACGACCGCATAATGCATTGGAGGAGCAGCCAATTAATAGCGCATGTCAATCAGCTGCTACTTCCGAGAGACCGTAAGGCACTTCTGGGCGTGAGTCCACTGGTGCAGAGACATAAAAAGTTTCTGATGCGCCGTAGAGTCGAAATTAGCAAACAGCGAATAAGAACGTCCTTCCAGTGATGTTTAAAGCGTCAACAGAGAGAGGGGGAGTACACAGTAGAATAAGTTTGATAGCGTGAAAAAGCATCGTGCAATCGAGCCCAGCAGAATGCGGCTATCAGTTGGCGAGTAGGACTTATCCATCTTGCGCGGCAGATTTCCCCATACACTAGTCTACTACGTGACATCGGCGGGCTGCTGGCTCTGACTGCAGTAGTGACACGATCTGACTGTCTCAAATGTAGCAAAGTTCACTCGATGACAAGCAGGTTTTTTTCTCTCTCTCTTTAACGGTCTCCGACCAGCGACCGTCAACAAACGCTCGAGCACGTCGAGTGGCATAGCGAATCGATCTATCAACTAACGCCATAAAATACTGATGTCAAATGGGGTTCGCGACAAGATGAAACAGAAAAAAAACTAGAAAGCAGTCATAGCCCGCAGGTGCCTCCGCCAAGGCAATGTTATTCGCCAGGTGGCGTCACCATCTTCGCTTTACCAGCGGTTCCCTTATGCCCCCATTAACGCAATGGTAACGAAAATTTCAAAGTGATCCAGAATCCAGGATTCCTGCCGGATCACCCCCAAAATTGAATCACTGGTAGTTTGTGCCATGCCCAACATACCCTCAAAATTTCAGAAAGATCCGTCGATCCGTTCATAACTTTTTGAGTTATCTTGCTGACACACAGACAAACAAACAAACAAACAGACAAACAAAAACCGGCAAAAACATTACCTCCTTGGCGGAGGTAACTAAACAACCTACAAGAACCCCGTATTAGGGGACAAGCAACACAGTCTGTCGGTTTTCTTCCAAGCTCTCTGGCAGCTTTACAGCAACGAAACGACGTAAACACGGTTCGAAACCAAGTACACAGCCGCGGTCGTTTTTAGCAGCACGATTTGTCAACGGCGCAGGATAAAATGCCAAGGACAAATGTCACACCGCAGCCGCAGGCCGCCGACTGAATTGATTTGATGCATGCTCGGTTTGCCAGACTTCAGATTATACCTGTGACCTACATCCAGCTTGTTGTGCAAGCCCAGTGAATGCATTCTACACTGTGTCTCAAAAAACTGGGACCCCTATACACATGGCAACAACTACGTGATTTTTTGTTTTAATGTCATATCCTTTTTGCCACATTAACTATGACTTATTCCCCATAAACTGTGTAATTTTCAACAAAATTCCTTATACTGTTTATGAGGTACAGATGTTTAAAAAATGACACTGTTGTACTAACGTTTTTAATATGGACGTCACTGCAGCACCGGTTTGACTCACAGTTAGGCGGACAGTTTGTTCTCAAAGTGGCCACCGTTTTCACGAACACACGCCCTCAATCGAACACGCCATTGCTTGATGGCATTGTCAATGATTCCCTGTGGGAAATGGTGCCACTCTTCGATCAGTTTTTTCAACTGTTCCACGTTGTAAATCCGGCTCTGGTAGACGCGCTGCTGGTAAAAAAATTCGCTTAATTTTGTGAGCCTGAATCCGACTTACAATCACTTTTAATGGGGTTCCAGTTTTTTTGAGACACAGTGTAGATTGTAGAATCTAGACCCACCATATTTAGGCCTATGCACTGCTTGGATAGGCCTATACAACCGCCGCCTTTAAACAGTGATGTGCAGTGTCGTGTAAAATTTCCCAAAAATTATCTTCACTTCAGGTTTTGGTTTAACCGCCCAAATTGTCTGCAGTTATTCCAAGTTACGCCATATTCCATGGCACTGCATGCTGGAAAACTAATGCCTTTATAGAATCATACTATATATTTCTGTTTGTCTATCAAAACGCGTGCTTCTCTGAATGAGAACCATGGGGCAAAAACTAATCGTCATCAGCTAGCCCACGACCGCTTGATTTACGCGTCCGATGCAGGGGCGTCATTTAGGGAGGAGGGGCTGGGGTCCCAAGGATTTATGATATTAATTTTTCTCTATAGGGGAACGTACTCTAATGTGAGCACCTTTTTGTTTTTCGTCCATCATTCAAACTATATCAGCTTTGACAGCAAAATATGGTTTCCAGTGTTAAAATCCACGGCAGACCTGTAGAATATTTTCAATAAAGGATTCTGCAAAACGATTTATGTATCAAAATTATGGCTGCTTTGACAACAGCAAAATGCTCACATTAGGAGACCTGCAACCTAATGTGAGCACACCGCGTCCTCTAATGTGAGCACGTGTCTTCAGAACGTTAGTCCTGTTCATGACATTGGGTCGAAAGAAATCATTTGTCTGTTCGGATCTATGCACAGTCCGACCAGACAAATGATTTCCTTTCTTTTACATGCTCAACGCCGGCATGGTGCTCACATTAGAATCGCGCGAAAGTGCTCACATTAGGGCCGCTATATAGCTTCATTTCAACGCCCTGGCAGCAAAAAAATGTGTCAGCATATCTCTTAATATCGCTCACATTAGCTGTACTTCACCGAAATCGTACATTTGAAACAGTGTTACTGTTAACGCTGCAAGAACAAAACGTTACGTAAACTGAGACCCCAATTGACTTACTGAAATGACGCCACTGGTCCGAAGCTGAACAACTTTTCATCGGAATCCACCTCGTACCCTATATAAAGGCGGCCACGGCCCAAGTGTGACGACAGAGCACACACATCAAGACGTCCTGAATAGGCCTATTCGGGCAGATTTTTTCAGCAACTAATTCCTAACCCCAGGCTGCGCGGGTGGGAGACACGACAGGCTTTGTTCGACAGCTCGACATTGGATCCAGATGTGATCGTCATTTCAACACAAGACCTACATAAAGCCCAAATTCCATTACGTCGACTTTCACCGAAACTTACCCGCGGGGAAAGTCGTGGACACAAACCGAGATGTTTGCGACAAATTCCATACATTTGCTTCATGCTTGCTTCATCCTGTAAACGGGGTATTAGGCTACAGACTACAGAGGCATGCACGGTGGCCAGGCACGTCAAAAGATGACATCAGCATGAACGCGTGATAAACTCGCCTAAATGAATTCGGCGTAAAGGATGCGAACGAGCCAGGGGCAAAAAAGCCAGGAGGTGAAAAAGCCAGACACCCGTGCTATCACAATTTTTGAGAAACTCACACGAACGGAAAACAGGAAAACTATCTGCGGCGGAGGCACAAAAGTTTGCAAACGCCAAAAACAAAACAGAAACATACTTCAACTAGAATCCTTGTCCTAACCACACCCGGAGGTCAAATCTACTACGTAAACTAACAATATGGAAAAACTGGGACTTTATTCTAGTATTAGCTAGCGTGTAGGCCTACAGCAAGTAATCCAATCAGCTGCCATCCACCACACGTGGGCAATGGTCCTGCACATTGACATACGACTTTAGGTGAACAGATCACAGGTAAGGTCAACTGCAGCCAGAGTTTGCATACCTGGGCAAATATCATCAAACTCTTATACACGAATGCGTCGCTGAAACAAACAAACAGACCGCAAACGTTAGATCAACAACAACAACAACGAGACCAGTGATTATTCACTCACCGGCATAATCGCAGTGTCCGAGAACGACCGACGCATTCCGGTGTTATATCCAGTCAGCACCACGCCTATGTGCTCCCGATCGCTGCACTCGGATAAATGCCGAGCAATTCGGCACGCATAGTTGAGCCGAGCGAACGACTAAGCACTAGCTGCTGCCCGCACACAGTGTACTCAATAGAGCCGGTGTCACATTAAAATGTCTCTCCCATGAAAAATTCGCCCGGGAATAAATAATCAGGGATTTGATATGTCCCCCTTATTTAAATATCGCCGGTTCCATCTGCCATTATAGGATCGCCCCCCCAGGCGGGACGGATTTTTGCCGGCAAATTGTCGGCCGGGGGAGACTTTTCTGGGGACTCTCCTATAATGGGACACCGGCGAGCGGTAGCTGAATTGAGAGACTGCGAGCCCAAGCCTACATGCCTGCCCCCTCTATCCCAACAGTGCCTACGAGCTCGCCAGCGGCCACACACAGTGCAGAAACTGTGACCGACAGAAGTCTTGCACCTACGGCGATTCACCTGAGGTCGCCACTAGTTCGTTCGTAAAACGTCAAGTGACGACACCTGGCGAATCAAACTAACCTAAAGTCCTTCCCGAGCCATAACGCGGACGCCCATAGGGCGGCGCTCATCTTCGTTTTTTTAGCGCCCTCAGTCAGTCAGACACCAGTATACACTGCTAGACATCAGATATGGATTACGGGGCTAGTGCATCGAGCGGTGTGCCTCGCTGTTTACGTCTCAGGTTTCGTTGGTACTCATTGTGCCTACCCAGGAAGGAATGGCCAGGCTGAGTTGATCTAAACAATAGGCGTAGGTTACGTCTGTACGTAGGTCTAAATGACTTTCGCTGGAGTGGCCAATAGCCGCAAAATTCAGAGAGGAAAAAAATCGACAACAGGCTAGCGTATTAGCCGACCGCACTTAAGTAACGGTCGAGTAGCCTAGTATTGGCATGGTTGTCGTCCGTCGTCTGTCCGTTCGTCCGTCCGTCTGTTTGGCTGTAACGCGGACACTAGCTAACGGGTAAGTCGTAGGTGAAAACTTGTTACACGAATAATTAACCATGTGCCTTGAAGTCGGGCATGCACAATTTTAGCGATCTACTACAAGGAAAACATTTTCAAATTGGGGATTGAATGGACGGGGATAGGAAGTTAAGTTCAACGGAAAAATGGCCATATCTCAGAAACGGTGAGAGACAGATTCTACGGCCAAGATTACTAGTTATCACCAATAGGAAGTGGCATATGACAGACGAGATAGAAATCATTGACCTTGGATGACCTTAAAGGTCACTGACAACCAGTACGGTCAATTATCCTAGCCACAGATGGGCTTCTCGTTGAGATATGGCCAGTTTTCCATTGAGTTTCCTACCCCCGACGCTAGCCAGCAGAAATGTGAATTGAGAGCTCGACCTTTCATCTTCCTTTCCTTCCTTGCAAAACGCATGTCGTTGCAGCATTTCTGGTTCTTTGTACAGCAAAGCAATAACTGGCAAAATGAAAGCGAATCCAGGCTTAAGTCGAACAGCTTATAGAATTTTTATTGTCCAAAATGGCGTCCCTTCCCCAAAAAATCGGCGGCCCTGTTCGGCCGTACATCTCGAACATGCCTAAGGCCGGTCCTGATCATCATTATCATCATCAACAACAGCAAAGTTGGCAAAGTTACATAGGGTTCAGGTACGAGATAATTCATCCAGACGAAGTCACTCATTGAAGTAGTATTCGGGTCCGAAGTAGAAAAACTTCGACGATCGACGCCAATACAGCATCCATCACTAATCAAAGGGACCATTCTCATGGCTGAAGATCGACGATTACGTGAACGAAAATGAAAATCAACTCAAAAAGTAAAAAAAGGTAAAGGTGGTGTATAGGCCTAGCTCTTAATAGGAAACCCTTGACAAAACTACGGAGCGTCACTTTCCGTATGGGATCACACAGTGTTAGCTGCTACCCGACACAGGTGAACGCACCCAGCCTTAACCCCAGCTAGACAGACCTGTACTCGATTTACCTAACCCGGAGAGATGGAAGGCTGAGTTGACCTTGGTGTTGGTTATACACCAATATGCTTTACCTGTCCGCAGACAGTCACCTATCCAAGTAGTAACCACTTGATAGTGTTTCGACCGGGAATTGAACCCACAATCATTCGATCACAAGTCCAACACCCTACCGTTGCACCACCAAGCCATTTTGTCACCTTGTCATCAAACTCAAGTGCGGGATCGGTCTGCATTTTTGTAAAAAAAATTATCGAGGCTACCTACAATAGTGACATTTAGCAGATATCATCCGCAGCAAACCTGTCGATACCAGCCAAGAAGCTTAGTGACCGTATGGCGGTCATGAGACAGGCAGATCGCCGGGAGAAGATAAAGCAGACCACCTGCCCCGCAGACCGACCTCCGTGCATTGTGGATTGGGTCGCGGGGCAAAGTAAATCTGTCTCGTAAAGCACAGAAATCCGTTGGAAATAAGCGGCCTAATTGCCGACATGGCTGCCTATCGCTCGACTATCTCGTGCTTTACGACGAACGCCGCTAACGCAGTCTCGCGTGTTCGTTTATAGGCTCGCAGAGCATATACGCCATGCATTAGCGTTCATTATTGCCTCGTATTGCTTCGTTCACGATCTTCATTCGTTTTTTCATGCCGATAGCAGCTGGACATTGCCTCAACCTAAAGCATGTCGGATTTTCACTGCAGGACACTCACTGTATTTCGTGCATTTCGGCCATGTAGCTGCAGGCCTAAGTACGTTTTTTTGGTTTTTGTATTAAACTTTTCATTAAACAGTGGTTAGAGATATTTCGTGATCCATAAACAAGTCCCAATTTTTTTGCGATTTTAATTTCTTTTTACTTTTTATACGCAGAAAAGCAGTGAAAAAACTATAATAGGCCTACAACGTAAACTATTAACCATTAAATTTGTTGCCAAACTTTAGCGACCCCATTCAATTTCGAAATGATGCAAAGTTGTTAAATTACAGCAAATAGCCACCAGAGAAGCTAAGTTTTCGTCAATATGCAACCTAATTTACAACAAGCGGTCACCGTAAGTATTCGCTATCAGCACTTGCAGTTTATTGTAACACACACAATGTATAAATTAGTCAACATAATTAAAATGAAAACTGACGAGTATGGAATGAAGTCGAAAAGCAGATGGAGTGTGGTATTCTGCTATGTCGATGCATAACCGAAAAAGCTAAAACAAAAAACAAGTAAAACTCGAAAGAAAATGACCAAGAACAAACAAAACTCGCTCAAGTTCAAGTACTGCTATCGGGTATAATGCAGACAAAAACACACTATAACTTATGACCTTGACATTTAATAAATTTTTTTTAAATGTCAAGATGCATGTTTATGCAAAATGTTATCAAACTAAGTGCAGCGGTTCATGAAATCGTGCTAACGGAGAAAAAAAACTTAACGACGATGCCAAAATATTACTGTTTTCGCTATAACTGAGCCAATACACTGACATATCTTTGTGCACTTCAGTTACCGAGATCTAAATATTCGCTGTCTCTAGATCGCGTTTAATCGCATGTACTTGGCCCCGGATTTTTTTTGAGAAAAGTCCCCCAAATTTTGGTACCTAACTTATTAAAAAGAACATACTTACGATCACGTGGCAAAGTTTAACAGCGATCGGCCGATGGAGCTCGGAGATCTCGTGGAGAAAAAAAGAAAAGAAAAGATCGACAACATAGAACTGTCGGCCTAAAAACTGCCAAGCCTGAAAAAAATTTTGTCAGCTTCTTAGACATTTCCAGACCGACCCAACTGGGTGGAGCATATAACATGATCGTTTAATTATACTGCAGAAGTTTATTACCAAATCACGTCGAAACCGGTTCACTAGTGTCAGCGACGTGAACGGGGCAACTGAAAATGCACGGCATGAAAAGTCGGCACAGAGAAAATTGCAGGGAATTGTAAATGCAGGACTGAAAAATGCGACTGATGAACATTTCAGATACTTCACTACGCTTGAACAAACTGCGAAATAACTAGCTCTGATGCTGTCGACTCGAGAGTCATCAGTTAGACTTCAAAGTTGACCCATAAAAGTTATTTGACACACGGCTTTCCATACTTTTCTTGTCCCCCTCTTTCCGTTCCTGCTTTTTCCACCCCTGCAAGTTTGTGCCACATTTTCAGTCCTGCATTTTTACTCCCTGCAGGTTTGTGCTACATTTTCATGTCTTGAATTTTCATGTCGTGCATTTTCAGCGTCCCCACGTGAACGCCAAGCGATGAAACGAATTTAGCGTTGGTCGCATTCCAGCGTTACGCTCGTACACCACTACTTCGATTTTTGTGAATCTGTTAGACAACAAGTCGTACTCGAGATATTGTGGACTGGTTGTGGGCTTTCGATTTCTTTGCGGACTTGTTGTCAACGTGTTGTTGTGAAATTGCTTGCAGGTTTTCGACGCGTTACAGCTATACTGTAAAGAGCGTTCATGGCACGATATGTTAGATTGTCGTCTGTCTGTCACGCATGTATTGTGGCTAAACGGTGCGAGATAGGGTCTAGGTTGCTATTGCACACTAATAGGAAATGGCATATTGGCTTTCAAATAACATAAATATTATTGACCTTGGATGTTTTGAAGCTCAGTACGCGCTTTTGTGGTTAAACAGTAAGACATAGGGCCTGGGTTGGTTTGATCGCTAATAGGAGAAAACATACACTTTCTTAGATGAAATAAAAATCATCGGCCTTGGATGACCTTGAAAGTCAGTACTGCAACATGAACCGTATAGGCCGTAGCGCCTCTTTCCTAGCGACAGCTGGGCTTTTTATCAATTTGTCGTACAGCTTGTTGTACGGCATGCTGTGTAACAAATCTACGATAAATCGAAGGAAGTGGAGTTTGGACTTATCAGGGCGTAGATTGACAGCTCGTCAATGACGACGAAAACGTAAAATGCTTTTAGCTGCTCGTGATGGCGGCAGCGGCACGGGAGGCGGTCATTAAGA
>Ga0209454_1003829_pt1 | contig 10978 bp, 7 predicted proteins | sample WorMetHERISLAND1_2_FD_187400 | JGI IMG/M metagenome (GOLD analysis project Ga0209454, IMG submission 187400) | Marine gutless worms symbiont microbial communities from Max Planck institute for Marine Microbiology, Germany - Olavius geniculatus... | ecosystem: Host-associated > Annelida >...
GAACTTCGTCAAATCTCCATCAAATTTGATAATTTTTGGCACACAAATAGCCAGAACGATAGAAATATGTAAGGTACACTAACTATCCACCTCAACTTGTTTATGTCAATGCACTACCGTGTAAAATGCAGATGCTCCAAATTGTTGCATAATGCTCAGTTGTTGTCTCCGTAAAAGTTCTAATGACTTATCAAGCACACAATAAACCAGAACCTGATTCATTCAGCAGAATTATAAGTTTTTGTAACAACTTGCTTCCAAATTATCAGAATTTATGTCCAAAGTGTACACAATGGCTTAGACGTGAAGCAGGGGCATCATTTAGGGGGGAGGAGGCTGGAAGGGTCTATGGACCCCCCAAGGATTTAGGATCTTAGTTTTTTTGCTGTAAATTGTACCTCTGAAACAGTGTTACTGCTGCAAAAACAATACGTTTCGCAGACTCGGACCCGCAAAGATCACTGAGACCCCCCAACGATTTACTGAAATGATGCCAATGACGTGACGCTACGGCTGACGGTGACATCAATGATCAACTGATCGAAATGCACAGCACTCATTCATGGATAAAATGTGTTTTAAGCTTGTCAATCAGTTATTTTGTTGTCTGCTGTTTTCAGCGTGAAATGTTTAATACTACAACATTATTAAACGGCATGGTGTCTTTTGTGGAACTGAGCAATCTGATACTGACAATCACCGTGTACTGTAACAATATGGAGCATCTGCATTTTACACGGTAGTGCATTAACATAAATTACGTGAGATGGACAATGAGTGTGCTTTACATATTTCTATCGCCTTGGCTAGCTGTAGGCCAAAACTTATCAAATTTGGTGGAGAATTGACGAAGTTCTGATAAAAACAAGTTGAGTCATCTTTTGGCACACCCTGTACTAATAACTGCTGACTGAAATGATGAACGTCCCGGCTGCCCCACAATCACAATGCACATGGAAAATTAATAGTACACTGTATTTCAAATCTTTAAGAGTCTCAACAAAAATCGATTACGTCCGCTAAAGTCAGGGGTTCATGCTTTTAGCTATATATCGGTCTGCGAGATGACTCCAAATAAGTTAGGTATGCATTTTGGTAAAAGTTCTGGATGGGTGGGGCTGACTGAGGCATGGCCAAACAGTCAATTAGATTTTGATGGCAACGGAGATCTGTATCTGGACTGGATCCAGGATCTCGTAATCCGTATCCAGAATTTTTACAGAACTCTATTTAATATTACATTTTCTATGGACAACCAAGAAAATGAACAATGTCCTTGCCGGAGGTTTGAACCCTCTCGAGTATTTTCTGATTAATAACAAATAGGTTTGTAACATGGAAAGTTTAAGCATAGGGACTGCAATCCCGAATCCTGTTTTCACTAATCCTGAATCCCAGGATTGGTGACATCCCAATCCCGGGATTGCAGGAGCACAAAAATTCATTAAAATTGCACTTTTTTGAGCGATAAATGCTAAAAATAACAATTCTAGAGGTCCAATGTAAAAAATATTTCATGTGCGGTAAAGTACAGGGTGGGCCAAAAAACCGGACCTGTTTGAGCATTGATAACTCAGCGATGGTTAGTGGTAGAAAGACATGTTATACGTCAAAAGTTTCAGAATGCTGTAAAGAATAAACGACATAATGGCATAGTGAAACACTAAATATTCTTTGCCTAATTTGCATAAATATTCCTCACCCCCGAAATTCTGCCGAATTTGACTGTATCACATGGATATAACATGGATATTTGAGCTTTTATAACTTAGTGATGTTTATTGATGGAAAGGTGCTTAATATGCCAAAAGTTTCAAAATTGTGTACAGAAAAAGTGTACAATTTGCATATCTCAGCATTTAAATATACTTTGCCTGATTTACAAAAATCTGCCCCACCCCTAAAATGATGCTAAATTGGCAGTAACACATGAATTTAAGTTGATTTTCATTCAGCATACAATCATTAACACATAAGTTGAGTTTAGATGAAATTCGACATAAGCAGTTACCCAGCCTATTCATTCATAACCGTCATCAGTCCTTTTAAGCAGCTGATTGATCGCTGGAGTCAATGTGTTCAGGATCAACTGAGCCCAGCATTTGATTAGTACACGTTTTAGCTGGTCAGTTACTGAAATTTTGTGACCATGCTATTTATTGCAATGCCTCCACACTGAATAATTCACAGAATTTACATCTGGATTTTTTGGCAGTGAGTTTTTGAGTTCAATGAACTCGAGCACATGGAAGTGCAGGCAAATGCCTAATTTCAGGAGTAATAAAGATTTATGCAAATTGAACAAAGAATAATTAAATGATTTGCTATGCAAGTTTGGCCCTTTATGTCTACAACATTCTAAAACTTTTGACATATAACACACCTTTCTATGGGTAACCATCGCTGAGTTATCAACACTCAAACAGGTCCGGTTTTTTTGGCCCACCCTGTACTACTCATTGCTGTGCTCTGTAAATTGTATTTTGACAGTCACAGTCACTCCTTACACCGTTCTGACATACCTTCCATTTGAGTCCACCATATCTTATGCATGCAATAAGTCTATCATAGATACCAAAATAACAACCAATCTGTAAGCCTAATCCTGAAACAGGATCCCAGGATTACAAATTTCTCAACCCCGGATCCCGTGATTGAGAACTCAATCTAGATATTGCAATCACTATTTAAACAGCTCAGAAAGACATGTTCACATTGACAAAGGGAAAACATCAACACTATGACAGTTAGACATAACAGAATTAAGTAGGCATTCCTGAGTTACAATTCGGAGCACTGACCACTTCTGTGACAAATTTCAGTAAACATTTAGGCTACTGGATAGAAAACACAGATTACAACAGACTGTACACTAAAAGAAACATATATAAAGATCCTAAAGGTGCATGCCTCACACACTGCCATACAATGCAGGGTAACCAATGAAGAAACTTGGTCAAATTGGTTTTCACCCAGGCTGGTTACATAATCGGTTTTAGACAGCAAGCATAAGTTGACACAAACTTGCATTAAAAGTTCCCATAAAATCCAGTCAAGACGACATTAGGCGTACAAAAGCATAAACTGTTTTGGTCCATCACTGTCAATGCTATTCATGCCTTAACCTTTTGTTCATATGTTCAGGGCTAGTGAACTGCAATGTAGGCCTACTAGCACACAGAAAAACCGTATGGTTGCACAAATCCCCATTTCCACTTGCGTATGTTTTATCCATCAATATTCAAACAGATTTTCCCCTCAAATTCATACAACTAACAGCTCTGACAATGTACACCATCATCGGCAATTGGTGCCACTGCCCGTCGGCTATAGGGTAGGCCTATTTAAAACCCCATTTCTAATGGCTAACCTTACAGCCGTTGAGTGCAAATGGTTGCCCTGTCAGTAACTTTCCTATAAGTGTGCGCAAACTATAAACAAATTGGCCAAATGTTTATAGCTTACACAGAAATAATTATTATACAATACAGTCTATTATAGTCTACGATGGAGCAGTCTGTCATTCTAATCCAAGGAGCCAGTTGATGCCTTGAACGAAAAGTATAATGACCGGCTGCCAGGCGACAAGGTAGCGTATCCAGTCTAGCAGGTTGCCATACAGAACATGTGGTCGCTCCCAGCTGGCACAGCAATGTTAAGAACTAATATGCCATCCATACATATTTCTACAAGTGATGGCATGCAACAAGGAAATTGAGTCTACCCAGTATATGAGTGAGTGAGTGAGAAGGCCCGACACAGTATAAGTCATTTTGGGGATGGCCTTTTCAGGCAAAATTGCACATACACATAATAACGAAACAAAAAGTTTAACCTTTATGAAACACAAAATGCAAAAAGCGACCTAAACCTAAAACTGTAGCTGCCGATTATAATTGTGCATATGTAGTGATAATGGCAATTCTAATAATCTTCCCTGTTATCCTCCAGACAGTCACCAATCTCATAATGCTGTCTACTGGAGAGCAGGGGGCGAGTCGACCCAGAGCCAACATACTGTGCGGCTATCTACCTACATGGCGTTAAGTAAAAAAACACCCCCTTTTCTTTCTTCATAAACACTGTGCAGAACTATGCAACCCTCCCTATGCCGACCTCCGACCAGTTGAACAGAAAACTGGCAAAACAGTTGTTCTTACCCTGAGAAACGTTCATATAAAATTCGTTCTTTTTCCATGCCTTTTTGTTTTCAAGTTAGGAATCCATACGGGATAAACAGAGAGACATAAGAACAGATGAACAAGACCTCTATTGCTCATTATTAACTAACAAATGCACCGAAGATGCAATAAATCAAACAAAATGAACAACATCAGCTAACAACAACCAGACTGATGATTGTTAGAATAGGACAGTTAACATAGAATTGTATTCAGAATATGGACTAGATCCTTCCACCTCTCCTACTCTCCCATTTTCTTCCCTCACATCCTTCTGTTATGGAAAGTATGGAAAGTTATGTATGTGTGTTTTTTGGTTCCTGACTTGGCGGCAGGCAGTCTGCTGCTACAATGTTGACATGACCATTGACCAGTCAAGAACACTGCTGTGACAGTAAACATCATAAAAAATAACTATATAAATCAAGAATAGATGGTCAAATATCCATTATCATGATAATTAAATTGCTATTATATTTGACACACTATAATGCAAGGATACGGTGATGGGAACATGCGTTTGAGGTCAACTTTCTCCTTGCAGTATGGACATGTCTGTTTCTTGCCAACTATGCACCAGCCACGGATACAAAACTCATGGAATCTGACACCCGATGTTAAGTTGGCTTCTCATATGCAACACTACAGATACACTAACAACACATTACAGGCATCAGTCCCATAAGAAATTAAGGGTGTGGATCCTCACAACATTTTGACTAAAAGGTTATTCACAACTTATTGTTAAATTTACACCACGCCAATGATCAAGAAATCAGTTATAAAATGCATAAAATGTTGACATAATTTTAAGACAAAAAAATACTGAGCTAAGAGTAACAGAAACAAGTTTAAAGTAACTGACGTAAATTCTTAAATGGTATGTACACCATGGGCCATAAACAATGTGCCACTTTACTTTGTCCATATCTTTGGTAATTATTGACCAATTTTTAAAATTCTTTCACTGGCACACTCTCTGCAGACAATTTGCAATAATGTGATTATTATATATCCAACCACATGGTAAATGCGACTCTACCTTTTGAAATATAAATGTAACCAAAAACTAATGATAACAACACAAATTTAGGTAAATTAAAAAAACGCTTCAAACCAACATTGCGATGAATGATTCGTATGACACTAAACTGCATTATACCCACACAGTCTAGTGTCACACAGACTATTCACTGCAATGTTGGTCTGAAGTGTTTTTTTTCAATTTTACCAAAATGTTCGTTTGTTATTATCATTATGTATGCATATTTCATTGATATTTCACAAGGTAGTGTAGAGACACATTTATGGTGTGGTGGGATCTATAATAATCACGTTATCGCAAATTGTCCGCAGAGTGTGCCAGTGAAAGAATTTTGAAAATCAGTCAATAACTGGCGAAGATATGGACAAAAGTAAAGCGACAGGTTTCTGGCCCACCCTGTAGAACTGATACTTAAAATTCATAAATTTTGATCAGAAAAGTAAGTTAGCAAATGCAATCGAAATGTGGCTGAAAACTTGTCTGAATTAATGCATATAAAAAAATTCTGGCTACAGAAAAAAGTAGAGCAAAGAATACACATGAACAAAAAATATGTTGTCAACGTGAAGGATACATATGATCACAAGTTAGCTTGTATGTCTTCTCAACGATAGCATCGGCATTGTCAAGTACAATGATCTCGTTGCCACAGACTGCACAGACGCCCGGCTCCAGCTTACGCGATGGCAACCCAGTCGATGTATAATACTGCAGCATACAGGCAGCACTGGCTACTGTACTGAGTTGAAGAGTGCATATACATATCTCTTCATGGAAAACCATATCAGAGCTACGAAAGATCACACAGTGATCACATCTCACTTGACACAGCTGAATGTGCCCTACCTTATCTGATAATTGATTTTCAAGTGTCGAAAATGTCGGGTATGTTTTTTTGAGACGGTGTAGTTGCGATGACATTTAACAATTTCACACACAAAATTAGTCCAGCCTCTGTTGAATTTTTACCCACTACCTCCAGCCATTTTGAACCAGCCTAACCTGAAGCAAGTCCAAACAAGAAATTTGAGCTAATGCTCACGGACGCGCGAAAGCCTATACCAGTTCCTACCCGCAGGCAGTCACCCATCGCAGTACTAACTGGGCCCGGCATAGAGTAACTTCGTTTCAGCTGAAACGCGTTAACAACTACGCCATGCCACCAACACCAGTACCGTGGCACCGCCTTGTGAATGATATAGACTTGTCCAGGCCGAAAGCACCAAAAAAATCCATTAAACCCCCTATTTTGGCGATCAAGGTCATCCAAGGTCACTGAATTCAGCGCCAATCGAAAGCCAGTATATGATTTCCTATTAGTGATTAATAGTAACCTAGGCCTTACCGGGTATCTCGCACCGTTACTGAGATACAGCAAGTTAATGGCCAAAAATTGCAAATTTTGCCTACCCCCCTCCCATTTAGTGCCCTCGTTCGGGGTGACCCCCTTCGAATTTATTGAAAAGCTTTACGGATAATGAAACTAGAGTCTTCTGGGCAGCTGATGGTGAAAATTTGGTAATACTAGCTTGCACCGTTTTTGACTGATCTACCCGTGTGACAGACGGACAGATGGACGGACAGACAGACAGACAGACAGAATTGCAATGGCTAAGACGCGCTGAAAGCAGAGCTGCTTTTGCACGTAAAAATAAAACTGGTTAAACAAATGCATATAATTCTAAACTTAGCAGCAGATCTTGTATTAAGTATTAGCTAAGAGCATCTGATATTAGCGAATAGTTATCAACCCCGATCTGCGAAGCCATCTTGTCGGCGCAGACTTCGGCAAAGTCTCGGCCGACGACGCCGAGGTAAAGACCATAGAAAAGCATCAGTAGACCAAAGTCCATCGATGTCTGTGGTTTGATCAGCAGCAGAACGTTAAGACCAAACAACGTACACATTATGACAAAGTAGCCCACAATGCCGATGCCATAACTCACTTTGTACACCAACAGGAACCATTTGTACACTAACCTGCACACCACAACTAATTATAAACCACATCTATTTGTATAAAAATACCCAAAACTTCATGGAAATTGATGGTTTTGCCCCCTTCTTCACTGTCCAATGTTTACCAAATTCTGCATGCATAGTGAACTCCCTGTTATATGTCACTTGGCTTCAATATTAAAAAAAACGGTTAAAATGTTGGAGATGAGGGATATGGGTCAGAATTTTGCCATTCCAATTAACAATGCTCATCGCTTACATAACACTTCATTGCCACTAAACAAGCTGCAATATACTCACAGTGATCAACTGTCGAGAACACAAACAGTTTGTCATGATAAAAATGTTAACATATTGTTTAACAAATTTTATATAACTGTAATGTAATTTTAATCCAACCATTAAATGCAACACATAATAAAGGTGTTTTTTATTCATTCATGCACTCATTAATGAATGTAAGCTTAACTGTAATGATCAATTTTTTTACTGTATTGTTTAACTAATTTTACATAATTGTAATGTAATCCAAATCTAGCCGTTAAATGCAACAAATAATAAAGATGTTCTTTCATTCATTCTTTCACTCAATCATATAAAGCACTGGTCAATCGGCACTGTTAGCTCACCAGATTCTGTTGTCAGCTAAACCGTACTGATAAAAATTAACACATTTTATCAACCACAGCATCGTTAATCAGTGACTAAAGTATCATTAATACAAACAAGCACACAAACAGACAGACATCAGACATCAGTCAAACGTAAGACCTAGGCGTAGTGCCTTCAATAGGTTTGCGCGTGGCCTTGAACGAGACAAAGCCCGTGATGATGGAAAAGATGGTCCAGACTGTAATAAACCGCCACCAATAGAACCGTAGTGACAGCACCACCGGAATTAACCACATGCCTACTAGTGTTGCTATCTGCACATAGAGAAAACACAACAGTTACACGAGCGAATATCGCAGGCTGTACAGAGATCACTTTATCACCACTACAGCAGTTAAGCATCACGTGTACGCACTGATACAGTGATCGGACTCAAATGCAATGTCACTGACAAACAGGCAAAAGAAAAAGCTTACGGCCGGCTTCTGACCATAACTCTGAAAAATTTACTTCTGATAGAATAGCCTAAGCTCACGTAATTACACAGAAGGAGACAAGGACTACAATAAGACAGGTACTAGCAGTAGTAAATTCACCTAATTTCATCAACAGTTAACATATTTTAACTCAAAAAGCAACTATGCAGACAGCTGGATGCGAAAACTGTAGAGGTTACTGGGTCAGCGGGCACATTTTGCATTCTGAGCACTCTTGATTTATCTAAAACCTTATACTGCTCACATCTATGACTAAACAAATGGAAGCTGTTCACATGAAAGACCAGAGTGGAAATTTCACCTACTAATTGATGCAACAGCACATCAGCACTGAAAATAGGAGTTTCAGACAACTTCAAACTTTGCTGTGTTAGCCATTAGATATCTTGTGTGAGCAAAAAAGTGCATTTTTGTTTAACATCCTACATCTTAGCTATACAGATCAACACAAAACACAAACGATCTTTGCCAGCTGACAGTGCACCTGATAAGAGCGGAAATGTCGTTTGCGCCACTGTACAAGTAGAAGTTGAGCAAAGACGAGCGTAGAGACAAGGATCAGAACCATCTCAGCATGCATCGACTCATGACCCCGATGTTTCTCATGCATACGTGCATGCTCCACTCTGCAACATTACACACGCCGGCACTACAGACACCTGAGTGAAACAATAATAACTAGAAAACTAAATGGTGGTTACAACTCAGTCAACTATTATGCCTCTGCCAAAAGGTGACAACTACAAAACCAAAATGTACATTCAGGGGCATATTTGACCACACCATGACTTAGACCCTTTAACTTTTGAGTTTTGACCCCAAAATTTGACGCTTTCATTCTTGCCACAATGTTCAATAGTGGTGAAAGTTTGGTCAAATTCCATCAACAAATAACCAAGGTATCTTGCTAACAATGTTTGTTTGGAACGTATGCACACATGCATGAACAGACGAAAGAATGCACGAACACTCCGAAAACATAATACCTGCAGCCATCACATTGGCAGAAGCATATAAGCATATATACGAGTATATCATCCAAGTCAACATTATGTGCCAAAAGCTGCAAACCCACAATCCTAACCCTGACCTTTAACCTCTTGGACTAAAAAATTTGTATACTGTGGAAAATGATCACACTAATTTTAGTTTTTTAGGCCTTTTTGTTTTGAGGCAAAAGCCTGTAAGGGTGAGACGGATCAAACGATGCTGTAAAAGAAACTCAAAATAATTTAAAGTAATTACAGAAAGAAGACTGGTGTTTAATCCAGTGTGTTCACTTTTCTTTAGCAACAGTGGCCACAGTTCCAAACACCATCAAGCTGCTGAATAAAACTGCCCATGCACAATATATGAAATGTCAGCAGTCAAAAAAGTCAAACTAATAAAAATACTGCTGTTTCTAATACAAGCAAATAGATTACAAAGATATCACATAATACTGCACAAAATAAAAAAACATTAGATATATAACAACCTCCACTTTTCTTCTTCTGACAGCTTTGACATATCAATATTCTGAAAAAATAAATATTAAAACAGTACATGTTTAACAGCTATAGAAAGAAACTACCATATTTTAAAAGCAATTTTTCTGTCATCGGCAAAACCTGAAATAAAACAACCCAAAAAGACTGAAAAAACAAGAATCAAAACTACAACCCTGAGCAAACTTTATCAACATATGATTCACTTACATAATCAACACTATGACAACCTCTGCTGCCTGACCAATGCTCTTGAAACCAAGAAAAACTATACTCAAGTTATCAGACAAACAATTGAATACCGATGAATACTATAACCAACCGTCAAATTAATATCATGGAGACGATGGCCAGCACGTCGACCATGTGGATCCATTGTACAACGAATCAGTCAAGTGGTGCACCTCTATGGCAAAATTCTGCAAAGGTATGTTCATAAAATCTGTAAAACAACGAGTAAAAGCAGAAAACAAATATTCAAAGGTATTCACTGTTGAAATAATGACAAACTATTAACTACAGTTACAACCTTCTTGTAAATAAAGATCAAGAATAAGAATGCAATCATTGGGTAAGATTCTGAATGTAATCAGATTCCTGTTTGCCACAGTCAGGGGCTGCCATAGCCAAAGATACAATTTATCCTTATTTGCAACTGATTAAATAACTTATTCCTAACCAACCAAAACCATAGCCTGGCACTATTCATTGTTTCAAACTAGTCAACCGTGCAGAAACAATAACGTAAAACCACCACTCCATCTGCAAAAATTATCTCCCTTTATTCTTTCACTTCCATAAGCGGTAGTAATTTTAAACCCAAAAATTCAATCAAGAGGTCGGCTTTTAGTGGACGTTATGCCAAGACAGGTTTTGACCTCGACTCAAGAAACAAAATTGTGGCCGTAGAGTGAAGATGTCTAGCCTTGGCATTGGTCTCAACGCCTTGGCCTCTGGTCGCTTGTAATAAATGTGCTCTGTTCAATGGGTTTTTGATATTCGCATAATATTTCCGTGAAACATTGAACAGTGTTTGTCTGAACATTTTTATTGTCATTTGTGATTTGAATAAGATCAGACTGGTTTTATATGAGCGGTACAAAACTGCAATATTTACTTTACTTATTTAGTAATTTAAACAACTACATTGGCCTGGGCCTTGACCTCAAAGACAGAGACCACTGGTTTGGTCTCTGT
>Ga0209454_1003830_pt1 | contig 10978 bp, 5 predicted proteins | sample WorMetHERISLAND1_2_FD_187400 | JGI IMG/M metagenome (GOLD analysis project Ga0209454, IMG submission 187400) | Marine gutless worms symbiont microbial communities from Max Planck institute for Marine Microbiology, Germany - Olavius geniculatus... | ecosystem: Host-associated > Annelida >...
AATTTTTATATCTATTATCTCACTATTTTACCTTTTAGTTGTAACCCTTAAAATCTTAACCAGCTATATTTAAAAATAATATTAATTTCTTTTCGCGTGGGTTGTCTATACATTTTAATTTATTTTTTTGTAATCGACAATTTTTTTCATTTTAAAAAATAATGACACAAATATCTACAGGTTGTTGTCTTTTCGTCAATCTGCGATTAAGTTAAAAAAAATTACAGCACCGAACATTGACAGAAATAAACGAATTAAAAATAAAAACGCAAGAATAGCCAAGCCCGTGGTGTGGGCACATGCTTTTTCTATTTTTGCATATTATTTATTTTTTAAACTCTACTGTGTCATAACCACGAAATTTCAAACAAAAAGATGTTCATAGGCTACGACATTTTATTTTATAATATGTTTACATAAAAGTTTTTGTCAGTCTCAAGTAGTTAACTTTAGAGCGAATAATTCGCCATATTGATATATTCGCACGCTCGCTCGAAAGCATCGCATGAAAGATGCTTTGTCGGAAGTGATTCTATAGGTATGAGTCGGTCCGTTACTGTTACCAAGGCGACGGACGCCATTAGCCATTGTGCTGTGTCACACTTATGCTTCAGCGACTGCTGCTATGGTGACGCTGACACCGCTTGTAGCGATCATGTAGCGGAATCGTAATACGACCAACTGGAAATAGTTCTCATACTTGCACAGTGACGATTCAGGAACGTGCGTCATGGAAGTTAACTCTGCAAGCCTAAGCACGCGTAACTTGCAAACACGTCAACATATGAAAATGCAAAAGGTTTTTTGCTTGTCCATCAAGATGTCATTAACAGAAATTCTCTAACTGATGTCTTTTGCTTCTGCTTTTTTAACAATTTAAAGATTTTTTGCATTTTGTATACTTAGTTCGTTTAAACAAAATGTAAAAAAATGTTTTCCTTTTTTGTCCATTGTCATCCTTTCTTTCACAAAAGTTTCCGAAATAGGCTACGGATTCGTGTTTTACAAAATGCGTACTAGACTTAATTTTGCGATTTGGGCAGGTTTTTTTAGAATTACGGTTAAAGTTGCATCGGTCGTTAATAAGTCTCAATAGCATTACGACCTTAAATTCTCGCGATCCAACACGTGCTGATAACATTTCTTTTAAACATATTGTGTAAATTATCTTAAAACATAAGCATGAAAATTAGTTAATCCATGGGGAACTTTCTGGCACCGGTACATTGCGTTTTGTTTTTTAAATAGTTTTTTTTGTATTATACCGTTATGGTAAATAGATTGCTGAAGATCCCATTGCGTCATATATTACGTAAGATGTTGTTTGTGTTTCCAGTTTGTCACAAATCCCGCCTAACGACGGCACGTTCACCAGACGGATAGACAGATCGCGTATCGTTCGCTGAGCGCTGAGGATAGCAGCACCTAGAAGATAGTCGGCCATGAACAGACTGAGTGTGGGTGATCGGGAGGTGTGAAACGATCGATAATAAACATATGCTGCTGCTGATGCTTATTCGTCGTCTTCGCATAAACAAATCAAACGCCGATCCAACTTACTGTCGATCAAGTAAAAGTGCACGATTTGTGCGTCGGGTTGAAGGCCAAATCGGCGTTAGGCCAAAATGCCAGACTTAACTTCAACAAGTTAGGCCAATCTGTCGTTCGTGCAATAAGATTATGAGTTGACAGCCTGGATGTTTAAGCAAATATATTTTTTTTTATTTTTATTTAAACGAGTTTTACAGTTATTATCTACTCATCCATGCGCTAGGTTTGTTCCGTGGTTTAACATTGTTATGCGGTCTTCACATTAGACCGAATTACGGTTATGACTTTTGCCCTTTCGTCCGTCCGTCCGTCTGTCCGTTCTTCTGTTCCGTATTGTCTTTTAGCTCGAAAACAAAAAAGAAAAAATAGTTGTAAATGTTTTAAACAATTACTTAACCTTTGCTGCCGTTTATATCATTTGTGGACAATGAGTCACAATCTTCAACCTTACTGGCTTCTCGTCTGATGAGATGAATGCTATAACTGCATAACATTGCACGCTTTTTGTTTAAAGACAGTAAAAGACTAGTACTAACTTTACCGGTATGTTAAACTATGCTGCCTTTCACTCTTTTGCAGCCTGTCAGGTGATCTATTACCACATTCGACTGATCGACTTTCTAGGGACTGACAAGCGATGATGACAACAACGATTAATTGCTGATGTATGCAGCGGTCACTCATCGATTTGACGCAGCATCGGCTGCAGCTGCTGAGTCGAGTACCGGCTGCAGTCGTTGCTGGCCAATAGGACGCGTCAGATGGAACGGGCACCTGCTACAGTACGGACGAGCTGTGACGAGTGCTGCTGACTGCTGCCGTCCGACGCCCGACGCTCAGTCTGTTCAGTCGGTCTCACGTCACTATCTGCAGACAGTCAGACGACCAGTCGCTGAAATGCTAGATGAGACGAAGTACGGTGAATACAGCGGCTCTTGTACTACAGACGGACACGCCGGTGCACAGCGGGATCGACTAACAGAGTTAGACGTATAGGCTACTCTACAACGATCACGTCGATGTCGACTTTGTATCAAAGTCGATGCCATCGCAGAGCGCGCGACGGTGCATGCTGACATCGACCGCATGAAAAGTTTATGACATTGAAGAAAAATTGCGACAATCTGTTCGGCAAAGAATACGCGGTCATCTCGTCACACTGTCAGTTCTTCAAAGCGAATCAAGCTGCTACGAGATGACGGTTATCGTTCGAATTTATAACATACGTGCTGGAAGGCGAAAAAACGGTGAAAAGAGTCGGGACAATTAACAGGCTGTCAGTCTCTCAATACCTAAGAAATATCGACGTCGGGATTAGGCTAGTTAGATAATTTCGTTATACATAGTGAGAAATCCGGCCTTGAGGTAGTAAAGGATCATCATCATGTCAACGTGGTCAGTAGGCCTATTGGTCATCGTAACGGTCATCGTTTGGTCATTCAGTCTTTGTCGCAGCACTGACTTCGCGTCTAGGTCTACCTCACGCTCGTCCTCGCCGCCAGGTTTGTGCCGCTCGCTAGTTTGTTGAAAATACACACACTCCTGCAATTGTTATGCGGACGTTATGGATAGGTCGTATTGCGCGTCTTGCCCGACATCTGTCCGTCCGTCCGTCTGTCTCTTGCACAGGATCCTGACTTCAAAATTTAAAAAAATGGAGATAAACTATAATCGATGTGAACCAAATAATGTCGGTGCAACATCGTGTGTGGCCGAAAATTGCCATCGATATGAGGCAGCAATGACCGACGAGCTGCGGTGTCGTGGGTTAAAAGGTTAGGGGCAGGAAGTTGCATCTTTGCCGCCAGACAGCCGCAAATTTCTTTCAGTAAGGATGCTTGGCATTTTAATTTTTTTTCGGAAATGTTTCGCAAAATACAAATTTGTCCATTTTCAAAATTTGGTATTTTTTGGGAAGAAATTATTTGACAAACTGAAATTTGCTAACTGTTTTCCTTTTCCGCCGACGTGACTATTCTCGGCCACACACGATGTTGGCACACGGCACCGACATTTTATGCATTTAAGATGAGATATTTTCTGCAATCTGGCATTCACCGGTTGAAGCAATACGAACGCAAATGCAGAACAAACTGCATTAGATAGGCCTATAGGCCTAATCACGAAACCGTTAATAGTCAACTGCTATAAGTGGCGTCGTTACAGAAATGCTACGGGTTACAGCAGGTTGGTCGAGTGCTTTAGAATGATGTCGCTGCTATATCAGCATCACGTGCCAAATGTCATCACAGGCTCTTAGAGCCTTGTCCCCATGAAACGAATTATGGTTATCAGCTTAGAAACTATTAGTCGTGAGAAACTTATTTAAATACTATTCTGTGTCAGTATCAGTGGAAAATTTGAAATGGTTGACTGAAAATGCCGGATATGAAATTGCAGGACATGAAGTTGGCAGACCAATTTTGCAATTTTGATGGTCCGTCATTTTCATGTCCGTCATTTTTATCGTGCCCATTTGCTCGTTTGCAATATTTATTTACTACGCCGTGCTTCAATAAAAACGTCCCATTTTTATTTTTTTTAAATAACGCCGTGAAACATTGGCCGATTTTGATACTTTTTGGCAGGCAGCATCACAAAACTTGACGTACATGACTTCAGTTTAGCCCACCTCACCTTAATACTCTCGCTACACTACCTTGTAAAATGCACAAGTCATAGTTTGGCCGTTTACAACAATAAATTCATACTGAGTAGCGCATGCATCGGCTCAAAAAATCACTAAGACAATCTCTTATAGCCCATATTTAATATTAATCGTATTTATTTTAAGATCTTACGTCAATAAACTAAAAAGATGCATCAAAAGTGACTAAGCCGCCCTCGGTCACAAATTATTGAACGTGCTGTTGGCGAGTCGCTTCAACATCCATTCGCTTGCGTTCGTGCTGAAGGAGGACATTTTGAGCATATGCAGCAATAAAATGATGTGATGTGACACGTGTGATTTTCTGAGAGATAATAACTGTTACTCTTGTTTGTCGCTATTTGGCGAATCATTTCTGAGCCGACGCATGCACTACCCAGTATGAATTCATTGTTGTAAACGGCCTAACTACGACTTATGGATTTCACAAGGTAGTGTAGCAACGGTATTTTGGTGAGTTGAACTAAACTATAGTCACTTATGTCACGTTTCTTTTTGATGTTGCTTGCCAAAAATCAACAAAATCGGCCAATGTTTTACGGAGTTATTCAAAAACTAAAAGTGGCACGTTTTCTATCGAGACACGGTGTATTTAAAATTAAATATGGGCTACTGGTTAATTTTTTCAGCTTGTATGCAGAAAGTAGCAATTGACGGACCGACGCTTCATGCAAATTTAACACACATGCCGTAATGCAATAAAATGCAAGTTATTGTAACAAACTTTCTCAGCTAATGCCGAGTTTTTATACTAAATTATACTGACATGTTTTGCTAATGGAAACCCTTGTGATCGATTTGTATCGTAGTTACAAATAGTTTAGCGAATAAATTATTTCAATAGTTTCTTGCAGACAACTACCGGTACTTGAGTAATTGCTTTATGTAGGGAAAAACTGCCACTGTTTAAACAGTATTAAAATAGTATTTACTAACGCTGAGACATGCAGCAAACCACCGTTTAGCTTAGTCAGAGGGCGCACTTGGCTGGCAGTGTCCGACGTCATTGATCAGTGTGAGATTTTCGCCGTATCTTTCGACAGTCACCGCATTCAGTGGCCTTGAATAGGGAAGGGAATCGTGTTCAATAGAGAACCAATGTCATCATGACAGTCTGCTATCAAAGCCCCGAAAGTTGTTCCAAATATTAAGGTTGTCTATTAAGTGGATTTGCCGTCACTGAGTGACGGGTGATGGTTAGCAGTGCAGCAAGTCAAGTCACTCACAACAGACGCTTGCGTGCCCGGGTTCAGTCGTTGATGATAAGCGTCTCAGCTGTCGATCAATGAATTTACACGTAGTCCTATTAGTAGCCAAATTACATCATTCACAATCTGACTAGTGTGCTGCAGCATGAAGTGTGCGTGTAAAAGAATACAAAAAACAGCAATAATGACGTGAAAGAGAGCGTATGTATATTGAGTTGGGTTTAAACCTTACTGTTTTTTTAGAACGATTAGCAAACTACTATGCTAGAACATGTAGACCCCTACATCTGTGTATGTATTTTTGCTTAATTATTTTCTTGGTGAATAAAGTTTGTATACATTTTATGTCATACAAGTAATTTGAACAAAGCTCATGAGATGCGCGACAGCATTAGCAGTTCTTGTTAGCAGATTGTCTTCGTCTATCTCCAGCCATTTCGTCGCAGTTTACTCTTGAAGTGTGTGCCGCAGCCGAAAATCGCAATAAAATCGCCAAAACCCTTAATTTTGAGGATTTAGGGTCGTTTAAGATTATCGATGTAAACCATACTAAAAGGCTCGTCACCAGTGCTTGTTATGATAAGCCGCATGTCTGTGCTTATCTGCAACGTTTTTGTGCTCGACGAGCTAGTAGCAGTAAAATAACAACTGTATTTAAGGGGATATGCCTACCCTTCTTTGACCCCACGTGCGCAGACCTCCTTGAACTTACGGAGTGGGCACTTGGACTGCTAAAATCTACGTTGAATGCTGAAAATTTTATACGCAGGTTGTCTTTGTCTATCTCCAGCCATTTCGGCGCAATTCACTGTTAAATTGTGTGTCGCAGCTTAAAATCGCGAACAAATCACTAAGACCCTCTATTTTGAAGGTTCATCGTCGTTTAAGGTCATCGACGTTGATGCGCCTAAACAGCTCGTCATTAGTGCTTGTTATGATAGTCAGCATGTTTGTGCCTATCTGTTACTGTTCTCACGCTAGTCGAGCGAATTAGAGGTAAAATAACTTTTTAGCGAAAGTACCCCTTTTTCACGCCCTCGTTCGATGGGAACCACCTTAGGCCTACCCATGGGCACGAAATTTTGTCCCAGACGAACAGACGGATGGAGGCCTCTACGATAGTTAAGAGGCGTTATAGCATTACATGCTGTCGCGTGTAAAAATGTGTTATTTTTCAAATGCACTAAGTCCGTGTTACGAAATTAAGACGAAGGCGCTGAACTTGTTAATTCGATTAACAGTCCAGTAGGCCCCTAAAACGCGAAGAGTATCAGAAATATTTTGCACTAGAGATTTGTTATTCATTGATTACGGGTAGCTTTTCACTTCCATTATCTGCACCGTATGAGAAATGTCGTAGCTACCTGCAGCATCGCACAAAGCACTGGGCGCTGGCGTCAATCGCTGAGGGCCGACTAGTGCGATCTGTCGATATAATGAGCACGTGGCCTAACGCATAATAATGGCGATGCGGGTCGGTAAATAATACGCCTTCGACAGCACGCAGGTAAATATCAAGCACTGCAGACTTCTTTGATGTCAGACCGGCGCCCGCCATGCAGACTCAGCAGCTGACGATAGTTTCACCGTAGGTCTCGTCTATAGGCGCTGCAATAGCTGCATTGAGTGAGCCCCGACAGAACGACGGGCTGCTATCGACCAAGTGGAAATATTGACCGGGCAACAGTTTCGCAATCACAGACACTGAAGGAACAAGAAGCTCAGGTAGCAATAACAAAGATAATTTTTCACGCGCCGTAATACGGCTGAATCATTATAATGGCGCAGCTGTCGCACGAGAAACTGTATAAATGCTGTAATATGTGTTTTTTTCAGAATATTTTATGGGCTATTGTGCTTTATTCAAGGGTAATTTTAATACCTGAGTCAACCAGGTACTAAAATACCCTTGAATAAAGTACATAAACTAGAACAGTTGAGTCAGAAGAGTCGAAAACAGGGAGACCCGAGAGAGAGAGGAGAGAGAAAAATACTCTCCACATTTATATAGTAGTAATAATAGTTATACAGTATTCTAGTGTAATAATAACTACAATAAAAACGTCCCATTTATTGTTACTCAGCGCGAATGAATCCTTACCCACACCACGCTGCCGAAGTCGGCTTTTCTCCCGAACCGTGACAACCATTTTTGTATCACAATCTCCCACACAGCGGCATGCAGCGTCAGCAACCATCCGGCGTTACTTCCAGGCGTCCGCGATGAACTCCCCGGGCCTGCGTGCGTCAGAACGACGATAGATACATACAGCCTGGTTGAGGCGGAAGACAAGGAGATCATCACACGTCATCGTAAAGTATTTTTATCCATCCGCTGCCGACGGCGCAGCTCGTGTAAGATGAGCAGGTGGTTGCTGGCGCCATAAGAACGGCAGCATCACGAGCATTCTTCATGACGCTTTATAGAGGTATGGCGCCTACATCACACGTGCGGCGACAAAGCTAAAGCAAAACTAAGCTACTAGTCGTCCGGCATTCAGTCTGTATCACGGAAACACTACATTTCAGCCACGGCAGTCGTTTGCAAAAAGGCGTCAAATTTTGGTAATCTCAGTCAGTTAGCATTAAAGCAACATTTTCCTTCATCGTCAGGGGGATCGTCCATAAATGACGTCACGCAATTTTGGAGAAAAAATTACCCCCCCCCCCCTTCGTCACGTTTCTTCACGCTGCGCTGGACCCATAATATGACGTCACAAACTTCTACCCTCTCTCTTGCAGTCTGTAGTGTAGCCTACAGATTTATATGAGTTTCAAATACAACGCAATTTTTTGTATGTTTTGACACATTTGGAACATATGCATAGTAGGCCTATATCAAAGTTCTGATATGTAGAAATGATCTTTGTTGTGAAAATTGTCTAACCAACTTACATGCAAAATCACGTGGAACGGCCTTGCCGCAGATGTGACGTGCGTGACATCACGGAGGGTAGGAGGCTGAGTTAGCCTGAGCACGTAGTAGGTTAGCAACTTGCTCAAGGTTGCTTGCAAATGACGGCAGTAAGAATCGAACCGAAACCTGAAAATTACGAGTCGACACTAACCACTAAACACTTGCACCTACACAGGCAGGTAGGTGTGAACAACTTGCCCAAGGCTGTTACTTGGTAATGCATCGGCTGGGCATTGAACCGTGGACCTTTCGGTCTCGTATCCAACGCCCTAACCGCTAAGCCACCAAGCCACCAGATGTTGGCACTACTGTTGTTAAAAAAAGTTTTTAAAAAATTTTGTTCTGGTTTTGTAATAGTTTTATAAATAGATGTATCGCACATGTAGCCTGGAGGCCTAGCTGGTTCCGGCCATCTCAGTGACTACGCAGGATGGATTTCTATTGTCATTTAGCAAAATCAAGTATGCTAGACCCGACCATTAGGCCTAGTCTGTAGAATTAAGAGCTAATGTTACACAAGACCAGTCAGATCTATCCAAACTAAAATGTGTCTGTATTTGATAAGTAATTGAAAACAAAATTGTTGAACTCCGAATGTAGTTTCGCGGATCGATTGAACTTGACCCTGGCCTGCCCGCCGCTGTCAGTCCGTGCACTGCATACAGGACTGCTGTATAGGCCTAGGCTTAATAAGGCTTATTGTGTGCTAGCATTATCAGCGGCAATCATTCTGCTGCGAAATATACAGCAAACCAGTCGTCAAAACAGCGAATGACGAACCGCAGATGACAAGCCTCGTTCTGCTGTTCAGGTTCAGCTATAGGGATTAAATAATGTGTGCAGCCGCTGTTCAGTAGACTGTGTGCGGTCAACGGACTCGTGCAACTGAAATCCACTGAAATCAGGGGCGGCGGTCGCATGCTTCACAGAGTGCTATGACCACGCGTCAAGGAGGAGTGGAGTCTGCCACTGGGGTCCATGCGTCGACAAATCCCCAGCCGCCGGGTAAAACTTGAGACGTCTCAGAATGAAGCATTCGCTGCATTGGCTTCGCAATTAAAGCAGTTTTCATGACCGATTGTAAGAAAATCCCAACAAACAACATGTCTTGAACTATATGCATTCATTATAGGCCTAGTTGTACACATAGCCTATTAGTGCAAAAAGTGTTGTGGTCAAAAACCAATAATGGCCACGTAGCATGCTTAAAGCTGCTGTGGTCATGGCTATAATAGTGGCCATTTCTGCAACGAAGCCTTTGACTTATGTCATTTGACGACGGAACACTTTCCGGTTGAGTTGCGTTGTTGGTGTGAATTGGCCATAACTGCTAATAGGCGTATAGCCTAATTGCGACCAGCAGCTGCGGATCAACAAGTAATTTGAGCAAAGCTCATTAGACGCGCGACAGCCTATAGCAATTCCTGTTTGCAGGTTGTCCTGGTCTGTCTCCATCCATTTCGTTGCAGTTCACTGTTGAAGTGTGCGCTGCAGCCGAAAATTGCAGAAAAATCACTAAAACCCCCTATTTTGGGGGTTTGATGTCGTTCAAGGTCATTAATGTTCAATCATTAAAAGCTTGTCGTGCAGTTATTGTTACGGTAAGCAAGAAGCCTATGCCTATCTGCAAGCGATAGACGAGCCAACAGCGGTAAAATAACGACCTTTTATGGGGGTACCCCTTTTGACGCCTGCGTGCGGTGGTCTCCTTGACCCTAGGGGGCCGGGACTTGAATTGCTAAAATCTACGTTTAATGCTGAAAATTCTATGCGAAAATTGTCTTCGGTTTATCTCAAGCTAGTTCGGCGCAATTTATTTTTGAAATGTGTGTTGCAGCCCAAAATCGCGAAAAAAATCACTAAAAACCCCAATTTTGGGAATTCAAGGTCGTTCAAGGTCGTTGATCTTGACGTCAATCGAAAGGGCGTATGAAACTTTCTATTAGTGATTAATAGTAACCTAGGCCCTATCTCGCACTGTTTCTGAGATACGGCGACTTATTGGCTCAAAATAGTCATTTTTTGTACCCCTCTCTCATTTAGCGCTCTCGATCGGGGTGACCCTTTTCGAATTCCGGGACAGGCTTTACGCATCCTAAAACTAGAGTCTTTTTGGCAGTCCACGGTAAAAATTTCGTGATCTCAGCTTGCGTTGCGTTGACGCAATACTGGAGTGTGACAGACGGACAAAGGACGGACGCCTCGACGATGGCTAAGATGCGCGAAGCATTACATGCTGTCGCGCGTAAAAACCGTTCGATTTCACAGGTCATCAAAATTCACCGAACGCGCGATATAAACAATGTCAATCGCTATCTAGCGTTTGACATTTCTGTATAGTCTGTGTCGGCAGAATTAACATGCAGCATTCGAGAAGCTAATATACACTGTGTCTCAAAAAAAGCATGTGACTACATTTTTGGCAATAACTGGAACAATGAATGTCCGATTATAATAATTTTTGGCACACTTATTAATGAGACTATATGTCATCGAATGGTGGTTTTATTTCCCACCTCATCTATTTAGTGCAACTGTCTTACCTTGGGAAAATGGCAAAACCTACAAATGGTAAATTTTGCCTCATCCAGCTGCTGCAGCGGGAGACACCCGACTTCATCGGTCCTGACCTCT
>Ga0209454_1003831_pt1 | contig 10976 bp, 4 predicted proteins | sample WorMetHERISLAND1_2_FD_187400 | JGI IMG/M metagenome (GOLD analysis project Ga0209454, IMG submission 187400) | Marine gutless worms symbiont microbial communities from Max Planck institute for Marine Microbiology, Germany - Olavius geniculatus... | ecosystem: Host-associated > Annelida >...
CTTTAACCCCCTCCCCTTCAATTTTCCCCAATCGGACTTATGGCGCCGGGCGGACTCACGTTGGGCTTTGCCCCAAATTTCTAGTTTTTATTCTTTTCAGTTTTTTCTGTGTTTTAGTTTTCATTATTATTTTTTATTTTTTTACCTTTTCAGTTTTTTCTTATTTTGGTTTTCTTTACTTTAGTTATTTTTCGAATTTTGTCAGTTTTAGCATTATTTCTATTCCCAGTATTTCTCATTTCAGTTTTCTTTTAAACATTTCAGTTTTTAGTTTATCTGCTTGATTAAACTGACAGTTTGTTTGTCAGTCAGTTTTTGAGTGCAAATTCTCCATTGTATTGTATTGCATTGTTGTATACAATCTCGAATTTAAAAATATTCCCCTTGCACTACATCGCTGAAATTTCTTATGCCCGAGTTTCACACACATGGCTAAATATTCGTGCATAAAAGTTTTCCTCTACGACCTAAAGCTTAACCACAATACATCCGTTACAAACGGACGGACTGACGGACGACAACTCGTACCAATAACTCGACCGTTACTTAAGTACGGTCGTCAATTACAAGACCTGCACAAAGAACGGTGCTGGCATCTGGCAAACGTCACCGATTCGGTTCAGCATTCGTTCACAGACACCGGACAACCGTACGGACGGAGATCATACAGTAGGCCAGGGTTTTTCAGCTGTAGTTTTGCGTAACCCAGTGGTTTCGCGAGCATCTTCCAAGTGTTCAGCAGCTGAAAAAAGTAAAAAAAACTTCGGTGCTAATTTTTTGGCGTTGGTGGAGAAAGGCTGAGCTGCTGTTGACGAAAACGTTATCACCAGACAGTTGCTGGTTGAATTGATGGACCTGATCAGGGGTTCTCGCGCCTTCTGCAGGGAAAGTCCCGGATTTTTCCTGGATTTTCTAGGATTTTGAAAGTGGTGGAAAATAAGTTTGGCTGTAAAAAGTTTTAGAAATTAAAACTTAAGCTCCTGGAAAATCCTGTAAAATGTTAATTCTATATAGATAGGCATAATTGATATATTTTTTTCTGGCGGGTTCAGAATAAACAACGTGTAGGCCTATAGCTCTAGTTTAGCCCTCACATACTCAAATACAATGATCATATAAATGTCAAAATATTTAGCAATGTATGCATTGAATTGCATTCTGTGTGCACAGTAAGTAACTGCTGTTTGTCTTTTATAAATATTTGAACGTTGGCGGGCTTCGAGAAGATCCTGGAAAACGGTTTGACAGTTCTCTCCGTTAAAGTGTAGGAACCATGAATAATGTAGGCCCTACAGGCTATTGCTGTCTACTGTGCCAGGTGAAATAAAAATTGCTACATTCTAATACGATAAAATTTAATATTATAATTGGTTGTATTTTGTCTGCTTTATCGTCGGCTTCGCGCCTGTGCGCAAAGCTCCCAGACCCATAAGAATTTTGCCCCTTGACCTTGCTCGTTATGGTTAGATGGTATAGCAGTAGGCTATCAAAACCTAGTCAACATATTGCATCAAGTTTAATGTGACACTAAACCCCAAAATGGCATGTAAATCCATCGAATGTGACAGACAACAGACGACAGATAGACGGAATACGGAATACGGATAAATGAGTAGGGACCTATAGATTGGCGAAATCGTTTGCGCTACGGCGATTGAGCCCAATAATGGGGAGAATGAAACTGTAACAAAAAGCTGTTAGTCGTCGTCGGAGCGTTGACGTGACGAGAGCCGGACGGACTCAAAGACACGCCAACAATAGCGCTAAACACCAAGCGTGGTTTCTGGCGACTGCGAGGCGCCAATTAGCAAACATGCCGGTGTCACATTAAAATGTCTCTCTATGAAAACTCCGCCCGGGGAGAGATAATCACGGAATTGATATGTTTCCCCTTATTAAAATATCGCCGGCCCCATAAAAAGTCTCCGCATTATAGGATCGCCCCCCAGAAAAGTTTCCCCCAACCGACACTTTACCGGTAAAAATCCGGCCGCACCGGCGGCCGCCGGGCGGGGCGGATGTTTGCCCGTAAATTGTCGGCCGGAGGGAGACTTTTCTGGGGGTGATTCTATAATGGGACACCGGCCATTATGAGACCGGTTGTTCGATGCGTCAATACGATGAACCAATAGCGCCACCAGCGGCTAAAAGAACTGGTGGGGGGGGGGGTAAACGTTTGGAACTCATTTGTAACGCATGGCATAATCACACTTGAACTTTTCCATGTTTTAAGCTTTGACTTAAAATTGCAACACGCATAACAAACATATGATAACAGCATTAGTATAATGCATCGAAAATGATTGTAAATTTATTTTTTTCATTACAGAAACTAGGCCTATTGTGAAAACAACCACACACACAAGGACAAACCATATACGTTCATAGGCCTACTTCTGTTTCATTTTTACGCATTGCTTGTGTGAATGAAGACTGTCATTATTTTGTCAGTCTTTCCATATGGGCCTAATTATGAATCATCGTCATTTTTATACTAAAAGTTTAAAGTTTACTTAAAATTTAAAAAAAACAGTGCAGGAATAAAAAACGTTCAAAACGTGTTTATTTCTTATTTGTATAAAGAAGTTTATCAATGTTTATCACGTCTATGTGAGACAGCGTCCCCCAGCGCACACTATAAAGAGCTGAATAATTGACCACGGCCGAGAGCATGTGAATGAGAGTCCAGTGCGCCGGTCTCGCTTTCTCATCTCACGTAACTAACTATAGGCCTGTCTACAGGGTGGGCCAAAAAAGTGAGCTATTGTACTTTTTCCATATGTTCGCTAAATACTGACCAATTTTACAATTATTTTTCACCAGTAAACTACGTAAGAAATTTGCTACTCAGTGGCATGCACTCCACATTTATTATGTCGCCACACTACCTTGTAAAACATAAATATCCAAAAATCAACAATATCTACAAATGGGCAGAAGGTCTAGTGAAAATTTTTCGAAGTATTTAACTGAAATGTTAAATATAAATTATTGTAAGTGTCAAAAAGTCTACATATAGCTACAGAGTAAGTTTACATCTTTTAGCACAATAGTGCACAGCTTGTGGTGCCACGCAATCAAAATACAATGCTCATGCAGTTAACTGAGCAAGACTGCAACCACCAACCAGCATTAATGTACATTGAAAATTAATGCACAGTAAAATCGTTCAAATTATTTGAAAAGATATCCGATAGATGCTCTGCTGTTCTTGACACTTAATATAACTCATATTTAGCGCTTCAGTTAAATACTTTTAGAATTTACTACCACACCTTCTGCCCATCCGTGGATATTGGTGATTTTCGGATGTTTCACAAGGTAGTGTAGCGACATAGTAGGTGTGGTGCGCATGCCACTGAGTAGCAAATTTTTTACAGAGTCTATTGGCAGAAAATTGTAAAAATTAATCAATATTTAGCGAAGATATAGACAAAGTGCAACAACTTACTTTTTGGGCCTACCCTGTATACCCGCCAATCGTGTTTAGTCTTAACAGGCAGATATCAATAGTAATAATATCGGCGCGGTATTCTATTTACCACGCGAGCGTTCGTACGTCCATTCAGCGCTTTACACCCGTACTCCACTTACGCGCGTTGTTTTTATCAAACTGATTGACATTCTTATTTTTTTCCAAATCTCGTATTTTTGCATTGTGCTGTTGTCGACTGTCGGCCGCTTTATCAAAGAATTAGAATTGATTGGTGTGTTTTAATCGGCACTTCGATATATTGTGAGCGCATTGTACGAATGCTGTACTACAAACGATATAAATAATACCCTCCGTGCATACTCTTTTCCGGACCCGTCTAAAAGCTGTTTTTTTATATATCCCTTCTCAAAATTAGTACAGTGTTCGTGCAGTGACGCTCCGTTACTTTGGACATTCTAGTCGTTCACGTTACCGACTAAATCCAAGTAGTGGAATTTGGACACTAACGTACGGTGGCAGTCAAACAGCGGCGTTGAAGACGCACGTTGACAATCACTTGCAGAAACCGACAGACGGACAGACGGATCACATACATTGACTGACAGACTGAACGGAATTAGACGGCGTGTTTTGGTTGTAGATTAAGTTGCGATGAATTGAACGAACGTTTTGTTGGCATATTGGCTAGCAACGCACAAACGACCGCCCAAACTAGTACTAATTATTTGTTCGTCTGTACCCAGTCTATACTAGTAGATTGAGATTAAAGATACGTGTACAGCTCTTCAATGAAACTTGTTTCAGAGCTAGGGAGCGTCATCTGCCATAAGACACCACTGCAATGTTACCTGCCAGGTGAACGCGCCCGTCTTAATCTCAGCCAGGCAGTCCGGTATACTCGATTTACCTATCCAGAGACAAAAGGCTGAGTTGACCTAAGTGGTTGGCTATAATACGGAGATGGCTAACCTGTACGCAGAAAGTCACCCATCCAAGCAGTAACTTGGCCGCAACGCAACTTTGCTGAGGGAGACCACTGCACTAAGCCACCAGTTAACTAGCTAACGCACGTTGTACCTGAGACGTTCAGCGGCACTGTTTTGTACTGGTGCGAAGATAAATATTTTATTATGATAATAAACATTTTTTAAAAATAATTTGCAAAGGCGGTCATTAGTGTAGGCCTATTATTTGTTTTTGTTCAGTATACTGACATATACAAACGTTTCATTCATTAAACTGGATTAACTAGTGCCCATAACGGAAATATTTAACGTGAGAGTTAACAAGTCGTAATGTGCTTTGGTTTCAGAGCACAATGTTGTAGTTCTTTCGAGGTTCTATGACGTCAACAGAGTCATCAAGACTCCTAAATGTTAAAAATAGGTCAAACACATTTGATTATGTGCCCCTCCTAATAGGCGACATTTCGGTCTTGTCCGTCCGTTCGTCTCTTCTATACGAGCTCATAACTCGAAAACAAACAAACTTCGAAAAACCTTTAAAAAATATAAATTGGCGTAAACGTTCCCCAGAACAGAAGTAATCAATGTGCCAAATTTTAGTACAAAAGATCAAAAATCAGGGCTAGGATTAAAACTACGCAGGAGTCGGCACTCAGTGAACGTATTTATAAAATTTGATTTTCATTTTCAAAAGACAGCATGCTCGCAGAGCCTTGACTACTGCAATTAACTGTAGCAGAGGAACGGACATCGAAAGTTGGCCGGACGAAGGCATCGATGACGTAACAACTAGCGTCAAAAATGACGTCAGCTGATCTGCGCCGGCCAGTACTGTGACGTCATCATCCCGCCACTGCATGTCGTGGCGTTGTTGCCATGGTAACGGCCTGCCGCTGCAACCGCGTGCATTTGGAACGGCAAGCACGGTGACATCAGCCCTGACGTACACATGTTGACTGCCACTTAGTGTAACTCAAGCAACCGATCAGTCGAATGCTCTAATAAAAGCAGCTAACCACTGTCTAAGCAAAAAATACGACACATTATAAAAAGCAAAGATAAACGGTAAAATAATGAGTAAGAGTCGTAAAAAGCGCGTTAAAAAGTTACAGTACATGAGATGAGAAGTAGGCCTAATTAGATATACACTGCATTAATTACTTTTAAACAATTTATTACTATGATGCATTACTTAATTAAATTTTAATAGAAAATCGTCAACAAAATGAATAAACTAACGCGTTTGGTACGACCAGATTTTTCAGCAATAACAATAAATCTACAATGAATTTTAACACTAAATTTGGCAGAAACATACAACTGAACTGTTGAAAGTTAATGCTAGTTTGTCTCACATAAATTGGAATACTGTATTCTTGTGTTGCAATTGTACGGACAAAGTTTCTCCTGAATATAATCCCTCCACGGACAAAGCCCCTCTTTAGATCGCAAAGGCTATTAGAGTATAGCCTCAAGTGCTTGTGCTGTGAATTACAAATGTTGAGCCTAGTGCAGAATAACTGACAAAAGGTGTGAGACCAGCGATGGAGGCGTGATGTGCGGCGACACAGTTGTCAACAGCAACAGCTCTACTCGCACGCCGCAGCAGCTCATGGCCCCTAGCACCTGCTGACGTCACTGATGACGTCATCGGTCTCACGGGGTTCGTGACGTCACACGGTCCATTGCACTGCGGCGACTTCCATTCATCATGGCAGCCTATAGCCGCTGTTGTCATAGCAATAACACCATGGCGATTGACAGGACATTATGAACACGTTTATTGGTCATAGACAAACGAACAGACAGAAAGACAAGACGGATATACACTGTGTCTCAAAAAGTATCCCCGACATTTTTGACTGTAACTTGAAAACCAATTATCAGATTTTAATAATTTTTGGTATAAATATTTCTGACACAACTTGCCATTAAACGACCATTTAGTTTCTCAGGTGTATACAGATAAAAAACATTGACTATCTATTAAAATCGTCCATCATAAAAACATTATGACAGCTATGGGCCTACACCGAGTGTCCACGTGACATGGCATTTTCAGACAGCAGCAGGTCAACAGCTGTATGTACTGTTGATATTGATTAAATGCTGTTGTCCGTGCGAAGTTTGTCAAGCGACTTGCTTTAAGGACGACCAGGACAACGTCTCCAGACCTGACCCGGAGATAGGTCAATGTGGTAGCGCGCAGCCTGACGAGCTGGTGCCCGTATAGATTTTAACATGGTCTACAGTGTATTATGCGAGTACAACGAGGCATATTGCACAGTAGACTGTGTTGCAACGTGGGCGTTTACTTTTTACGTAAAAAAACTTTCAAACGTTCTTTCCTGCTTCTTGCAAAAATTAATTGACAATGAGCATATCACATAGAGCCCACAGTTATTCGCGGAAGATTTTGCCAAATTCCGCGGGTCAGTTTGCAAAATTCTGCGGTTTACCGCGACAAAATCGACCAAATTCTGCGGCTTACCTCGGCCTTCCGTTTGTGAGTAAACTGAAACTAAGCTCTATTCTGTTCAGAAACGTTCGTTATTGAAAGCTTTCGTTGTGCTCTGTTATGCTAGTAACATACAAAGAAAAATAAAATATTAATCTTTTTTATTTTAAAAGTGCAGTGTGTTAAGTTGCGTTGTGTTTGCTTCATACGATTTTGCCGAATTGCGATAGCTATGTTTTGAATTTTTTCCGTCACATTTCATGATAAAACTGCGTCATCAAGCTAACGATCGTATTAGTCGCCAGTCAGTTCTCAACTTTTGCGAAATTCCGCGAATATATCAAAATTCCGCAAAAAGGCAAATTCCGCAGCTCGACTCGAAATTCCGCGTCCCGCGGAAAACTGTGGGGCCTATTTCAGCTGTGGTCTGTATACCGTTGAAACGTCTTGTCGTCCAGGCGTCGGCCGAAGGTGATTGGAAAATGTCGCTGGACACTCGGCCGTTTGTCACTGATCGAAACTGAGCTTCACTGCACGGTGAAAACGACCCCGCCGCCGCGTTTCTTTGCAGATTTTCAGCATTATCAGCAGCAGCAACAACAACAGCATCGTCATTAGCAAATAGTAATGCGACCGAAACAAGCAAATAGGAAATCACTTTTTTCTAATTGCCCAAAATAATGGCACCAAAAATAACGAACAAAAACATTAAGCACAGTGCACCGGCGCAAAATTTTTGAGAAAATCATTGCAACCGGCAAAAGAAGATTGACGAGCATTACAGATAACAAATCATGGAGCTATGCAACATAATTTTTTTTACAACAAACAGTGTTTGCTTACTTAAAACAATGTCGTGAAACCGGGTCGGCGACGGCGGTTAATGGTGTGGCGTGAGACGGCGCGTAGCCGGCGTCACCGCCGCCGACAAGCAACGCACGCTCATTGGCTAAGCCGCCGCCGCCATTGCAAGCACCTGTCGCGTTGCCATGACAACGACGCTGACGCACCTTCTCTTCGCGTCTCCACTTGGCGCGACGATTAGAAAACCACACCTACTCGAACAGCATAGAGACAACATTAGACAAATACGTCAGCCCAGTGCCAGCAGAACCGGTGGAAGAGCCCCCCCCCGTGCCCTCGGTCGAGGTGGGGGGGCTCACGTATGCTCAGGCGCCTCATTCTACGTACGAAAACAATTTTTAGTTTAAAAAATATATATTATAAAGTAAGTAAACATGTAAAATATATATCGAAAATGTCAAGCTTTTTACTTTTTATTAATGTACAGTAATCTGTTACGTATTGCGCCCTATTAAACTTTATTTTTTGCAAGGACAACACAAATTGTATCTAATTTTTGCGTTTTTAAATTTTAGAAAAATGGGCAAATTTGCAGCTTCCATTGAACGTCCAAAAGCCAAAAATGTTTTAGCTTCGGAGGGGAGCTTCGCCTCCTCACTTCCTGGCAATCCAAATATCAGAAAAATAATGAAGTAAAAGTTACTGCAGTTGCAAAAGTGCTGCATTATGTTGCTATATTTGTTTAGCCACTGAATACGTAGACTGTATAGGTCTATACAGACTTGAAGACGCGGTTCAGGAAGTTGTAAAACTGACGCGAGACGCTCTCGACTATAAACATCCGGGTAATGCGTCTTCTCGAACTCTGCGCAAGTTCAACAATAACAAGATTTCATTCTTTCACAGTTAAATCGAACCGACAGATGTCAGCAGTATAACAACGAATCGAATTTTTGCACACAGTAGGCTACTTTTTTACGGTGAACATTGAGATTTTGTTTTTTTCTGTCACAAATAGGCCTACTTTAGACTAAAAACATACAAGCAAATTGTAATGAATATTTATTCACCATGAAATGGAACGGAAACAAAATAAACCAACAAACGGCAACAAAAACAAGAAAAATGACAAAGTAGGCCTATACACCCAAAGCGTGACAACATTCTTACACGTAATTTGCAGTTGGTCATTAAACAATAACTAGACAGCAGAAACGAATCATACAGTATGTTACTTGATATAGGTGCAGTAGTCTACGCTAACATAAAACGCATATCTCGTTTTACACGTTTCACAGAATTCGTCGAATTAAGCTACCAATGCTAACAAGACTGGTAGCCTAGGTTAGCTCAGGCTTCGTTTATATTACGTAGTCGGGCTATACGAAGCGTATAAAGAGTGAGACACGCCTTGTTCGAGCTGATCGATCTGGGTCGGTGTAAACGCGGTTCTGTTTCGTTGCAGTTTGCGTCGTTCAAGTCGTCTCGTCATCTGATGTTGCATTTTCTCGGTCGTCAAGCCGCGCTGGGACGCCGTCGTCGATGACTTTTCTTCCACCTTCTCTACACAACAGACACATCTCACACCTTTAATCTTTTCATCAGACCCGATCATCCGTGAAATCCATTTTCTCGACCAATACTCGTAACTCAACGCGCTGCGACATAAGCACAGCGTAAGGGCGCGTTTGAGAACATTTTTCATTTCAGATTATCTGCCTCATCTTTGATCAAGGGGTTAGATTTTAACCGAATGAACGCAGCAACCGAGAAAATCTTCACCTCTCTCTGTGTGATATTTGCAATGATATGATTTTCTGTTTTTCGATCGAGGGAATTAGAACACGGCGCATGCCTTGGCTACGCAATGGTTCATTACCGTCGTTTCGTGAACGGTCACCAGACCTCGGTATGAAAACCTGTTCAGACAAAGCAATAAACCGCAATAATGTCATAGTTGTTTATTGTATTGTTTTTTGGGGAGGAGGGGGGAAGTGGCCCTCCTGTCCGTGCCCACGGTTCATTTTGTGAAGTTAAAAAATACAATGTGAATTCTGATGTCACACACAATTAAACATCAATTAATTTCAACTAGCATTGTTCTGAGTGGTTATGGGACGGCACACGTGTAATACAACTGTAACAAAAAACCCAGCAGTCGCTAGGGTGGGCCGACCCTACCGCATTTATCCGAAGGCCAGCATCCAACTTCCGATTGCGGATAGAAAACGATGTCCCAGAGTGAGTACAGTCCGATATAGGCTGTGGTGACGCTGCTATATCAAACGCTACAGTCAACGCTAGGATACGATACGGTAATTCGGCGCACGTAGCTGCAGGCAGCAAATTTGTATTCGATATTGCGGCCAAACCGCTGCGGATACGAACGCGGTTACTATTGACAACCTATATAAGTTTGTCATCGTCCTATTTGGCCTATTTAACGGTAGCCACAAAACATGCGTTACAGACATATGACGACATACGACGACAAACGATATATCGCTCCCAAGGTTAGATCTAACGGTCGGCTAAAAATCTTGCATTGTCGTTGAATTGCAGTTGTAGCCTATTCTACTTGTGCACAGCCCATTAGTGGTGCAACGAAACTGAGAAACATATCAACGGAACAGATACCGTCCAAGAAGCGGTCGGAGCGTCCTTTAACCGACGCAGCCCACGACGTCGAATACTCGGACGAATTGGCAAGTATCTGGCCAACACTAATCGACGACGGATGATGCCGATACCACGACTGTCGACCCGATGGCGGAGACGATGTGTAGAACGATGGGAAACTGCTGAAGGCGGCGCAGTCAGCATCGCCACGATCAGTGCTCGTATTGACTGATCTCAACACTCGGTTGATTGACGAAATCTATACACATGCGTTATTACCAAACAAATCAAAACAGCTTAGACAGATCTTACGATTTTTTTATGACAACAGCAAAATTAGGATAATATTAAGACCAATTTCACGGCATTAAAATTCCTGAAGTTATGACATTTCATGGCAGGACTTATGAAAATCTTGAGATGAATCATAGATGCCTCGTAAAATCGGGTCCTAGTTAAAAAAACTGATATTAGTGCAAACAACAATAAAACTCTGTAAGTAAAGCTAAATCTGAGAAAGAGAGTACTGCTTTCACATATGGTTAGTTACATTTTGAACTGAATAATTGGTGTACGAAAAAATCGAACACAAAATTGAGCCCACGAAAAAAACGAGAAACACTCTAGTACAGTTATTACATTTTTCCCTGTCACATCATTTTCTATAAATTATAGCAAAACTAAAAAATTACGA
>Ga0209454_1003832_pt1 | contig 10976 bp, 7 predicted proteins | sample WorMetHERISLAND1_2_FD_187400 | JGI IMG/M metagenome (GOLD analysis project Ga0209454, IMG submission 187400) | Marine gutless worms symbiont microbial communities from Max Planck institute for Marine Microbiology, Germany - Olavius geniculatus... | ecosystem: Host-associated > Annelida >...
AGTTTCGGATAAGGTTGCATGGTGCAGTGTACAGCTAGGCTGATAGCAACATATGTCTACACTGAGCAGACATATTTGCTTATTACACATAGTACATGGCACTCTTGTCGGCTTATTCTCTACATGTCGTATGTGTGTTTGTGTGTTAAACAGGGACAGTTTTGATGACTTGTTGCCAGTGCCGACAAGCAGCCGGGGGGCGGAGACAGATCACAGTCTGTCGCAGCAGTCAGCGGCTGACGGTGGCGAGCAGTGGACAGCTGTCAATAGAAGGTAGTGAATGACCAGTCTTTTGTTTCTTGCTGTTCAAGTTATTGTTCTGTCGTTTTGGAGGCATCACATTGCTGGATATTGCGACAGATGTCACTATTATATATTATCTGTATCGGTACCAACCAAACACTGCATCAGACGTTCGGTTCGGCTAACCCTGTACTTAACCCTAGTTCTAAACCTAACCCTAACCATCCGGTGCGGTGTTTCGTTGGATCGTCCGTATGTCCATCTGTCACATTCATGCTATGTTAAAGCTGTTGTATGGTAGGAGATGTCAAATGGCAGAGAAATTTACATGGAGTCAATAATCCGAGTCATGTGAGATTGTTGTGGGCCGGAGGCACCATTGCCATTTTTGTATGACTGGCTTTCCATCAAAATAACATGCTTGCAGTGGTGCTGCCTAGTGAAAACTACTTTGACTGTTATTGGTTATTTTGCTGTTTCTTGTTGACACATGGTCTTCATAGTAAGTGTGAAAGAAAGCTGCCATTGACGAATTTTTTTAGTATACACTGTAGCTCTGCTTCAGGTACATTTCTTCTCAGGACATGATCTCCTTAGCATTTTCCACAGGAACCAAACTTCCACAGTCATTGATCTGTGTTGTATTGCTTTTGAAATTGTCCCAGTTTCATACCTGTTAGGTACTGGAATAGCTGGCTGATGCAGTGTTTGTTGTTGGCACATGTGCAGGTGCAAAAAGGTGATAATGCCCGTGTTTGGAGTTGGCTCTAAGTTGACTCGGCTGGATTCCATAGCTAATGTCACAGGCGCTCATCTTGATGTTGAGAAGCATGACGAGAAAATAGTCATTATCATCAAGTAAGTTTACATCAAGTTCTAATACATACTGTCCATATTTGACTCTTTTTTTCTTCATTCACTCTGATGCATTATTCTCTTGTGTACTGAAAGGATGCGCAAGAATGTATATTAACTTTTAAAACAATTTGTATTATAAACGTGGATCTCGACCACATTAAATTTAGCTAGCTGGCTGGAAGCAAAATAATGACTGATAGCACAACTTTGAGCTTTGTGTAGCATTTATAAATAAGTTTAAGCATTCTCCCAACTGGTCTGTTGTAGTGGCTGGTTTACTCCATACAGTCTGACCGTTAATTTGTCATGTGGTGGAAATAACAGACCACTGTGTTAAATGTTGGTAGAATGATCCTTATTGCAGCTCTAAGGTGAATAGCACTGCCCATAGATACAGTCATTGCTTTGACTGGCTCTGGGTAAGGCTGCATTCACATAAACACGAGTACGAGTTCGGCACTGTACGGGTTCCTGTATACGAGTTCCAGCAAACATGAGTTTGCATGTATTTCGATGGCGGTCGTTCACATAGATACGAATAGGGGTTACCTGTAAATTTCACTCGTATGAGTAGTTTCTGTGCAGGTCATGTTTTTATCCAACTCATAGAAAGTAAACTACTCGTAAATAGCATTAATATAATTTCTAAAAACCATGGCACACATTTGACATCAGAACTGACGTCATCGTAAAACTGTTCATCGTTAGAGATGTGCAGTTTGTAAAAACAATAACTTTGTAGTGGAATATTGTTGTTTTAATGGCGAAGCATTTCATCACTTTGATTTTATTCAATATGGCCGATACGCATTTAGTTGTGTGCTTGTACAAGTTGCCGTGAACATGCACACAGGCCATAAATGGAAACCTGGACTCGTACTCGTACTCATATCTATGTGAACGCAGCCTAACCCAAGGAAGTTTGATGCTGCCACTGGCACTATGATATTACGGTGACAGTTGTACGTGCACATTGGAAATTAAGTGTCCGCAGTTTCACTGGTACATTACGTTGGCACTGTTCATCATTATATAACGTTATTTAACTAACATACTAAGTACTGAAGGAGGTTACAGGTGGAAGGTTATTGGTATTGTCGATGTGTGTTGCTGCTAGGGGCTCATCAGAGCAGATTGGTGCTGCAAGCCGGCTGGTGACAGCGCTGGCAAACAGTGTGGAGCCCGAGCAGGTGAAGAAACCACGCAGTGCACAGATGCGCGGCTACGTTCCCAGGCACTCCGGAATGACAGCGGGTGGACGATCAGTCGACAGCCGCAAGTCTAAGACAGAAGTATCTAGCACATTGCCGGCCGAGACTGACTGTACCTGCACAGTACAGCCAGTGATAAGGGAAAGCGTCGCCACCGCTCTGCCTGGGGATATAACCACCTTACCTGGGGATATAAGTGACTGTCAGAGTCGGCTGGAACATACTGCGTTGACGTCCAGCACTGCACTAGTCAGTAACATTCGCATGCCACCATCCTCTGTCAAGGAGTACTCGCTGTTTGACAATCATTTTAGCAAAGCCGTCGAGAACGTTCTGAAGAACGACATCTGCTTGTCTGGCGGGAGATGTGCATTCAATGGCGTGTCGTCCTTGGCTATGTCATATCCAACTGCTGACGAAGCTCTTCTGGCGAAGGCGCCGGGGTATCGAGCATCGACCGCCAGTCCCTGTTGCAACAGATTTTTGGCGGAACGACCGAGAAAGTACTCCAATGATTCTTCATCTTCTCTGTCGTCAGTGAGGTCTTGTGAGGATTCGCCTTCCAGTGCTACCACTGGCGGTCACATGTTACCACCTTTACATCATCCGAGACTCTCCCACCAGCTACCAGATATCTTACACGGCTCCACGTTCCATCCCGTACACGACCTTCCTCCACAAATTCCAGCATGCATGCCGTCACCCTTTCCAGACTTCGTTTGTTCCACTGTCGATACAGCTCCCGATCTGGTTGACGATAATGTTTTGGCTCCGACCACGGTTGCCACGGATTTTGTGCACTACAGCTCACCCAACGAGCCCATGACCCTACCTCGCATATCAACTGATCTCAACCCATATGCCCCGGATTTTGTATTCCGTCCGACATCGGTGCAGACCCCTCGTGTGGACAGCCCGTCTTCTACCACCGTACAGCCCAATCCCGATACACCAGATTTTACCAGTACCACCTCGGGCGATTTTTTCGTCCCAGCGGAGGTGATGGAGTTGACGACTGCTGACTGTGGCAGATGGACTGAGCCTGTAGTGGGAATGGCTGATGGTGGATCACTGTTGGTTACGACAGCGTTTGACATCGGCACATCAGGCTTGTTTGTGGACATGCCAGCGCGACAGTGGACGATGCCCAGCACCTTGCTGCAGGAATCTCTGACGTTCGGATAACAAGTTAACGTGCTAGGTAATTACTTGTTCGGTAATATTGCTCAGTATTCTTCACTGTGTTTATCTTAAGAACTAATTTCAACTTTCTGACAGTTGCAACATCAGTGATTTTTATTACAGAATTCATAACTAAATACTAGTGATATATTTTTGTAGATTTTGGTAGACTACGACATAAGCAGACTGGTACATAATTTAGTGTGAATTATTTTAGGGAGTTAAATGGCAATTAACGGGCTAGCACGTTGTGAAAGACCTAACGTGCATTATAAACCAAGTATAATAATAGTAATAGCATCGTCGCAGTGCGTTGTTATAACTACAGTTGTTAGTCTTCATTATTGCTAAGTCTTTGTCTGGAAATTCTAATTTTTAACATTAGTTTTTACACACAACTGCATGTAATGTTTCGTGCGTCTTAGCCATGGTCGAGGCATTCATCCGTTTGTCCGTCCGTCACACTCCGGTATTGTCAACATAATGCAAGCTAGGACCACAAAATCGTCACCATGGACTGCCACAAAGACTCTAGTTTTGGGATCCGTAACGCTTTTCCCAAAATTTGAAAGGGGTCACCCCGATCGATTGGGTTAAATGACAGGGTGGTACAAAAATTGGGCATTTTGAGCCAATAAGTAGTCGTATCTCAGAAATGGTGCAAGATAGGGCCTAGGTTACTATTAATCACTAATAGCAAGTCCCATACGCCCTTTCGATTGACATCAAGATCAATGACCTTGACTCAAAATAGGGGGTTTTAGTGATTTTTTCGCGATTTCAGACTGCAACACACATTTCAAGAGTAAATTATGCCGAAATGGCTTGAGATAAACCATACCAACCTGCATAAGGAATTTTCAGCATTAAACATAGGTTTAGCAGTTCAAGTCCCGACCCCCTAGGTTCAAGGAGCTTTTGCACGCGGGCGTCATAGAGGGTATCCCCATAAAAGTTATTTGTTTTACCGCTGTTGGCTCGTCTAGCGTTTGCAGATAGACAAACTTGTTGCTTATCATAACAATAACTGCTGACAAGCTTTTAATTGGTTCACCATTAATGACTGTGAACGACCTTCAACCCCCAAAATAGAGTGTTTAGCTGATTTTACTGCAATTTTCGGCTGCGGCACACACTTCAACAGTGAATTGCAACGAAATGAATGTTGATAGACCAGGACAATATTCAAACAGGAATTGCTATAGGCTGTTGCACGTCTCATGAGCTTTGCACAAATTACTTGTTTTATATGGCTTTTTAATACACCGCATTACATATCTTGTCCATCTGTCTGTCCTGTATAGGTGTCTCAGCTGAAAACAGAAATGTTTACAGAAACCAAAATTGGTGTTTATGTTCTCTAGGTTGGGTGTAACCAATGTGCCATTTTTAGATCAGGAGGTCAAAGGTTAAGAGTTGCAAAATTATAGGTGGACAGCCGCTTGATATTTTGGCACCTCGTTGGCATAGTTTACTACTTGCAGTAGCTAAAGGTAAAGGTCGTCAGTTTGTATAGCGCATTGCCGCGAGCATACGCATGCCTCTAATGCGCTTTCGTCACTAACCGGAGCCGCCTGCCGCACAGCCACCATGTGCAGCCTGCAGACACAGGATGGTGCAGTGACCGGCTAGGCACCCCCAGTCAGCTGTACCAAGGTCCCCACCTTCCGTAACCCATGTAAATGAGTTACTACTCATTTTACCGTCCCATGGAGGGTAGAAGGCTGAGTCGACCTAGCTGGCAGGCTTTGCACCAAGATGGTTTATTTGCCCGCAGGCACAGGCAGTCACCCATCGCAGTACTAACCGGGCCTGGCGTAAAGTAACTTCGTTTCAGCCGAAACGTGTTACCAACTACGCCATGCCAGCATTCAGCCAGATGAGGTTTTAACTTAGAATCACTCACTACTCCTGTTCTGTTTGCATGCTGTAATCATAGTAAGTGTTTGTGTTTCAGGTGCCACAGTGGACTTCGACCAGCTGCTGTATATTTTATTTATTTTAGTGACAAATAGTATTTGACTGCTTTTTTGTTCATTGTGTGCTTGCGTAAGGTAATATCGTACAATTAGTTTTGCTTTTAGGTGTAAACTGCCTTGCAATCGCATTATTTTATTACTTGATTTTATTTATGCAAATAGCTGGTAATATCTGTAGACAGTTTCGGTTATAATCTAGACTAGGTTTGCTGTAGTAATTCGTTTCTGGCTTGTAAATGGTACACTCTGCTAAAATGTGGTTGGATTTGTGTCTGATGATCAGATATTGTCTTCATTTTGATTTTAATTGTTGCTCAGTTTAAGCTTTAATTTTGCGTTTGAGTTGTTACTGTGCTTTATTTTTATTGCATGATTTGATGGAGTTCAGTTTTCTGCAGAAACTACTATTATCGGTTACTGTGCTCCTTGTACCCATTTCGTTTAAAGTGCAGTTTGAATATGGACAACGGGGAGTTTTTATACATGGTGAATCAATGATAAATATTTCATGTGTTGTAATGACACAGACTTGTGGTATGGTGCTCAGGTTTTGAAAGATGAAAAACAGTATTGCAAATTTATGCGACTTTGGTACACAGTTACACACACTGTAATGCATACTGACTTCTACGGTCATTCGACTGAATTATTAGAAACCACTTTACGGTCCATTGAGTTAAGTGCAAATCTTATTCAGTATTTGTATTTTTAAAAGAAGTCAAAACTTGGAGATTTATTCGCCAAAAAAATTGAGAATCCTGATAGTAACATTAGTCTTGTTATCATAGCGTGATGACTTAAGCCTTATCAAATGTCAGGTCTGTGTCTGTTCACAGTAGACGTTTCTTATCATCGACGTTGTAAAAATTTGAAATCTAATACATTTCTGGACCAAAGTATTGCAAGTGCTTGTAAGCAGAAAATACACTGCCTGTGTTTTTTTTCTGTAAATTCTCTCAGTGCCTTGTAGAACTAGACAGCAGCTGCTCAGGTTTTTGCGATGAAAAGTTGAAGGTTTAACATTCTTGCTTGTTTGTAGGACTAAAACAGCGAAATTTTATTGTTTTGTCAACCTTGAAATGTTAATTGAAAAAACTGTGCTGTCAGTTGAGAAGATGAAAAATTCTACCCAAAAGTGCATTTTTATCCCGCTTTGGAAACAGCTGCACACTGTGTAAAGTGTTTTAAACAGTTGTGTTAGTACGTATTAAAATAGACGTATATTAATGCTATGTTTATCACATAGCAACAGAGTATCTATCATGTGGTTGTTGCAACTGAAGTTTGAGATTTGTTATAATAATGCTGATGACTTACTCTGTGTATATTGAGACAAATGGCAAGTGAAGATCTGTTATTTTGCGTGATGATGGTGTCGTGTGAAATACCTTTTATGTCCGACATTCATGTCAACAACCAACGGAGCTTTCCCACCTTTGGCGTAGTTCTGTTAACCTAAATTCGACCTGAATATGCTGTAGTGGAAAGGTTGTATGCTGGCAGGAAGTGAAAAAATGTGTGTAATAGTGCATTTTTATTTGTACCTGCAGCTCGAGACTGTAGTTTCCCGGCCATTTTTGCATTTTTTTCTGCATCTTTTTGTCATGTTTTGTTTGTATCATGCCAGTTATCCTACAAATGGGTTTTTGTCTGTTGTGATCCCACTGGAAGCATTGCACTTAAATGGGCATATTCATTTATCAGAAGTACATCTTACAATCTGGTCTTTTACCATTTCCATCATATATCTTTTTCATTCCGTCTGTTTAATAGCATCTGTGGTGATGATGATGATGATGATGATAGGGAAAATGCCAGTCACTGCACCCATCTCTGTCTGCCATTGTTTTCGACATTCCACTTTAGTTTTGTTGTTTGTTTTCACTGGCCACTTTATTCACGGTTCTTTTCCTCTCATACTCGTCCCTGTGGATGCCAATTGTAATTATGTCCTGTGTTAACAGTTGGGTAATTTCTGATCGGGAGGCATCTAATACTCGGCTGTTGTCAGTAGGTTCTGATCTGTGGCTGGCAGATTGCAAGTCTTGAGTGTTGTGCACCGTCGGTGTTGTAATTCTGTGTGATTTAATCCAGTTCTTTTTACCAGACTTACGAACGTTCCTCTTTGTATTTCACTTGTTAATCTGCATTTTCTTCGCTACTCTTTGTTAATTACGAAATCCGTTCCGTTTCAGGAAGGTTACGTTTTAATTTCCTTTGCCACTACAGTTTATGTTTGACGTACTTTTATTTGATGATTTTAAGTTATGTGCATCGCGGTACGTGTATCTAAACAGCATGGTCATTATTGTGTACTGGGCCTATTAAAGAAGTTGCATATATGTGCTTGAGTTGCAGCTATATGTTTAAACTGCTGCTTCTGTGTATTTTACACGTATATTTAGATGGTAGAGCTTTTACTTTTACACACCCTGAAATATATATTATTAATTATATTTCAATACATTATTTATTGGTTTAACTTTTGTACTGCATATATTAGAAGAGTGCCAGCTGTGTTTGACAATCACTGAATTATGAATATGCTGGTTAATAACGTCTCTAGAACATGCACTGCCATTATCGACAACATGATAAGCATATAATTTGAAACGCTTTCAAAGCTATGTGTATGCAGTATTCAGTCCATACCTAAACCCAAACGACTGGTGAGCGAAAAGTTGAAACATTTTTTCGTGTCCAGTTAGTGCCAAATTTACTTGATGGAAGTAAAAGGCAAATTTTGTAAGTCTTCTACAACTAATTTGTCCGCCAAAATTTTGGCCTCTACTTTGGACAAGGCCAAACCGCTGAGGCCAAGGTTTGTCTATTGTAAGGCCATGGACAAGCATCACTTCTCATCATGACATTGTCGTCGTAATACAGTTTATGGCAAAGTTGAAAAGAGTTCCGTGTGAATTTAACATTTAAAGTGGTTAAATTGCATTGTGAAGATCCAGACAAATGCCAAAATTTAGGTTTTTAGACGACTGAAATGCTCTAAAGTTACACAGGGGAGGGGTTTAAAAAGGATGTCAGCATAAACAAATCCGGTATTAAATGTGGCAAGCTGACAAAAGGCTAGGGCTTAATAAGCTGTTATCTCGTGAAAGCAGCTATAGAGTGGAAGTGCAGCAATCGGACTCGCCAGGGTGGGCCAACCGGATAGGCGGCAGCATACTGAAATTCACTTTTGACTATCAGTCGCTGAGTGTTATTTTCCAGATATAATACAGTCCAATATAGGCTGTGGTGATGCTATTATGTCGAACACTACAAAAAACAATTAACGTTAAAATTAGAATACCGGAGCTACACCGTGCACGTGTGTGATGGCTGCATGCAGAGGCTTTGCGTTTGAAATTGCTTCTAAATCGCTGAAGATATAGTGACATGGTTACTATTAACAGCCTATAGGAAGTTGCCAGCGCCCTGTCCAATGGTACCATCGACATTATGTATTAGCTTAGACATTTTTATCTGGCTACTGAGGACAGATTAAATGTCTAAGCTAATACATTACTTTGTGCTTATACTTTAGATTTTTGCTGTTTTACATCATTGCTTATACAACATTAAATAAATTGTTTGCCGTTTTTATATATGTATATAATATTATACGGTCAGTGGTATTAAGAGAATGACTGAATATGTCGGTTAGTGACACATCTCTATAGAACATCAAGATGTCGCCGCGCCACGTGCCGATGTCATGATGCAGCTGTCCCAATTTTCAGTAAAAAGCCCGTGTTTTCATGTAGGCCTAAGGGACTAAAAGGATCTCAGAAACTAAGACATGTAGAAGTCCTCACATGTCTCAGTTTGAACCTGCTGCTTCAGTGACGGTTCTAGCCCCGAACATCTGGGGGTACGGCCCCATGGCGAGCGCGGTAGCGCGAGCCTATAGCGGGGGTCTGGGGCGGAGCCCCCAGGGGGTCCAGGGGCAGAGCTGCTGGTCAGGGGATCAGGGGGGCGAAGCCCACTGAAGCTGAAGCACTTTTTGGTTTTTGGACGTTCAATGGAAGCCGCAAATTTTCCCACATTTCTAAAATTTGGAAACACAAAGCAATCATTCATTTGTGTTATCTTTGCAAAACATCCTGGTACTCATAAAACTGGCGATGGCCTGGAGCAAAACTGGGGGAGGGGCACAGGCCCCCCGTCCCGGGCCTAAAACCGCAACTGTGCTGCTCAGTTAGGTCTACTCGTAGAGAGGAAGAGCGATAGAGCAAGCAACACTGCACACGTCGCTGTGGCAGGGAAAAATTGGTGCGCTACGATGTGACATTCTTCATCATTCCACATTGCAGTTCACTGTTACTCAGTAGATAGGCCTAAATTTAAAATTTTACAGAAAAAAAATCACACTCATAAGAGTCGTTACCGGTATTCGTTAATTCCCCGTTAACACGACGAAGCTGGCTAGACGACCGAACGACCTGGTTCGACGAGAGCGCTCGTCATGCGCTCGTAGAGCCAGCTTCGTCGTGTAAACGGGGTATAAAGCTTATTTACAGCCGTTACAGAAACAGTGACACAACAGCCACATACGATCGTGATTGGCGACGATTTTACGTAATTCGCCCGACAGCGGATTAGCGGCTAATATTGGGGGATTTTTTGTAACTGAACGTGGGGAATGCAGAATGCTAGGCCTATTGTTGTTTTTGGTTCTAGTTCTAGGTTGAAAGGGTGTCACTGAGAGAAATCGCTTAACCTTAGGCTACAGGCGTACGGGCCATGCGGCTATTGCTATCAGTTAAGATGACACTCATTTCGACTAGAAAAATTACTTAATTTTACGTTAAACACAAATCGGTTCAAGGCCAAATTAACTGACTACCGTACAGTCCGTAGTCCGTAGTCTCAGTACTTTCTACAGCAGTCTGCGGGAACGTCTTGGAGGCTACTTTGGTGCTATTAATTTGTGAGAGTGAGTGAGCAATTTCTGTGTATTGTTTACTCGCTTGCTAATATGCTTTGGAATTTCCGTTTAGTTGGAAAATAGTCACTTTTTGTACGTAATTTCACATTTGTTCTTGGGATAAGTTTTATCATCGAGAAGATGACGGACGTTGATAACGTTGACGCACAGCCAGACGCCGCAGGCGACTTGATTGACGCAAGATTAGCCGGGTACGTAACAAAGAACTGACGCGTCTTCTGAATTATGGCAAAACGTTTGCATAATACGTCACATAAAAGCTGTGAATTCGTGCGTTTAATTACGAATTACTTGCTAAAATATTTAATGCAGATTAGGCGGTAGTGATAACGTAGCCAAACATTTAAAACATTCAAATCTGACTTCCCGGTAAGTTTATACCATTCGCAAAGAACTAGTTTGTATGTGTGTTTGTGCAGGATGAGCCTGGGTAGTGGCTCTGTACACGTTGGCCCTGGCAGCGGAGCCAGTGGCGATGACGCCATCAATAAGTACCGGTATCGTATGGATCACCGCGAGCGCGGTCGATTCATTATCATCAACAACAAGAACTTCCAT
>Ga0209454_1003840_pt1 | contig 10973 bp, 10 predicted proteins | sample WorMetHERISLAND1_2_FD_187400 | JGI IMG/M metagenome (GOLD analysis project Ga0209454, IMG submission 187400) | Marine gutless worms symbiont microbial communities from Max Planck institute for Marine Microbiology, Germany - Olavius geniculatus... | ecosystem: Host-associated > Annelida >...
CATTTAACATGCTGATTGCTGAATTGTCTGCAATCTACTATATATAGTAGATTGCAGACAATTCAGCAATCAGCATGTTAAATGAATGTCATCTTGCTGCATTTCCAATGACATGAACATGTGTATAAGATCATATTGGCATTTAAATTCATGAAATATGTAAATATAAGTACATGGTAGTGCTATTACATGCAATATGAGACCATGTATGTTTACCGTCGTTTCAGTCACGATATATATTTTCAAATAAGAGAGAAATAACACTCTAAATCCATAGCAGAAATGAAGAAATTTCCACAACTACATGCAGAACATAATTCACCGAATGTATTTGAGTCCGAAAGTCCACATCAAAATTGAAAACAGTTTAAGCACAAATGAAAGAAATGTGAAGAGACCTCTTTCTGATGCGAGTATTGTAGAGGGGAGCTTCAAAACGAGGATTCGTGCCAATCAGCAGCATGAGATCAGCTTCCTCAACACCAGCAATACGAGTATTCAACAGGTAGTTAGATCGCAGGTCAGTGCTGTTGCAATGTACAATGCACAAATTATCACCACACAGCAATCTACCTGATACTGTCCAAAATATAGTAAAAAGTAAGTAAGCAAGGTAGCTTAAAAGGTGCAATTAATTATTAGTTAGCTGCAATGTGCCACGACCTCAACACAGAAACAGAAAAATGCATTTAGCAAAGGCTTAAACTGTTCAAAGTAAATGCCAGTTTGTCTAACATAAGGTGGAAGATTTAACTACAGCCTCGGACCTGCAGCAGCAAAACATGTCTCCACAGCTGCTGCAGGTTCATCTGATGACACGTTACACCTGACGTGCCGTCCCACTACTCCAAGAAAGTTAAGCAAAAGTCACACAGATAATTTCAATATAAGGACACTTTATAGCCCATAACACTTAACAAGAAAGATGAATACATTACAAACATTCAGCATAGAAACTGTTGAATAATGATCTTTGATTTTTAATTAACTGGTCAATTTTTCTGCAGTTATCGATACTACAAAATTATTTACAGCGACTGCCCTAACTTAAAAGTAACCCAAATTTGATATAATGTGACGGTTAAACCAAACTCTGTGTATTACTCCAGGCCAGGTCATTCCACATTTAGCAGTAGCCTTGAGAACTGCTTATAGAAAATTTTTACAGGACAATGCCCTACATGATGCCTGAAAACACACTTGAGGTCCAGTTTCATTCATTTAGCAGTACAGAGATAAAGTATAAGAAACAAACCCAGCAGCATCCATAGGAAAGATTTCCTCTGTGCAGAGAGTTTCACAGCCAACACGATTGAGAAAATCCTTGAGTGCTATCAATGCTTCAGCATCCGCCTGACCTCCAGCAAGAGCAGCAATGTCATCACCCTTCAGCACTGCAAGCTGTATACAGACAGACACAGTGTCAACAGCCTGGCTTCAATCAGGAGAGCTAGGCTTATGACGGATATGTGTATAACGTCGAAGAATATTCACAAAACATGTCATTATCAGATGCCTACCAAAAACAAACCAAACACTCCTGTCAAAATCATATAAACCTACAGCTTATCTGCATGCCCGACACTCCATTCCACAACCAATGCATCCAAATGATCATAACTGAGTCTCCTGGTTGTCAGAGCCTATGACTGAAACATCATGCCACATGTAATAAACTGGAATAATTTTGATTCATCTAGTACTAGGCATGCTTTCGACAGTGCAATGTGCAAAGTGCATAAAGTAAAATTTCAGCCATTAGACTGTATATATGACTTCACGAATCAACGTGACACATCTCTTAGGTGTAAAGGTGTTAGATGCTGGCGACTGTCATTAACTTCTTCAAAAATCACATCCAGATCTCAACTTCTGACTTCACCTATCACACTATACTACAACTCAATTACAACAGACCTTGTGGCAGTTTATATACGTTACAGCCAAGTCACTTAGGCCATAAAAAAACTAACGACTGATACAACTCATGTATTCGATCAACCACTCATTCCCCCCCCTCAAAGCATGACCACACGGTCTAAACAATCATACTGTGGCATAATTTACTTGCAGCTCTGACAGTCCTTAAAATGGGCACTGCACCTTATCAACGACGGCAAACAGAGCGTCCTCCCACGAGCAGTGCGTAAGCTGGTTGTTCACTTTCATCATTGGTGACATCAGCCGTTGGCACTTAAGTCCGTCATAGGAGAAGCGGCTCTTGTCAGACAACCATTCCTCGTTGATGTCCTGCAGCAGTGCAGCCCCAATACTTCAACACACTCACAATAACTATTGCTGCTGTAAATTAACTGTTTTGCAGGTGGACATTTTCTAAAAAAACTGTTATCACTAGTGAGGCCGATGATGTTGTAATTAATTTTACAGTACTGGTGTGACAGAACCATGATCGTTGCAGTAGCAAATGGCAGACAAAGCAGAGAGTCTAAGACAGACAGAAAAATAACTATAGCATTATATTGCACTTCAATCAACTTATGAACTGTCCCATTGCTATAGCATTGCATGGGACAGATCATAAAATCACAAAATGTCATTCTGTCTGTCCGTCTGTAAACACTCCTACAGCCGCAATTTTGATTCGATTTTGATGAAATTTTGCACAGTGATACGGGGCCCAAAGAGTAAGATCAAGTTTGTTTGGGTGAAAATCCGATGACTCCTTTCCTAATTTTCCCCCTTTTTGCCCCCACAATGCATTTTCAATAAGACGGTTTTCATACCACAGTAAACAAACCTGTGTGCCTATAGCGACAGCTGATAGCTCAAAAAACGTGTCTTAGGGCCGCTATAAACACAAAAAAAAATTTAATCCACTAATTTGAGCCTTTAACCCCCAAAATATCGATCACTGCATTTTCAATGGCCTATCATTTACTACTGTCCGCAAGCTTTGCAGAAACGATTAACTTTTTGCGCCATAAAGTCGCTTCTGTGCAGAGTAGGCCTATTTCAACAAAACGACTGAATCAGTATTCGTTACAGTATTTAATTTACCCATGTGTATAAGAAATGTAACAAAATGCCAGAAATGCAGAAAAATAAACGATCTGAGACAGGTAAACGAAATGCCAATCTCTAACATTATATTTGTGTTCGTCAGAGCGTGCTACCTGCGTATGCATTATTATTTTTTACGCGCGAAAGCAGCTACTGTTTTCAGTGCATCTTAGCCATCGCAATTCTGTCTCTCTGACTGTCTGTCCATCCGTCTGTCTGTCTGTCTGTCCGTCTGTCACAGGGGTGCATCAGTCAAAAACAGTGCAAGCTAGAATTACCAAATTTTTCACTGTCATCTGCCCGGAAGACTCTAGTTTCAGGTACCGTAAGGCTTTTCCATAAATTCGAAGGGGGTCACCCCGAACGAGGGTGCTCAATGAGAGGGAGTGAGCAAAATTTGCGATTTTTGGCCAATACATCGCTGCATCTCAGTAATGGTGCGAGATAGGGCCTAGGTTACTATTAATCACTAATAGGAAATCATACACTGGCTCTAGATTGCCGCCGATTTCAATGACCTTGGATGACCTTGAATGCTTAAATAGGGGTTTATGGATTTTTTGGCGATTTTTGGCTGCGAGACACTTTTCAAGAGCGAATTGCGCTGAAACCAATTGAGATAGACATAGACAAGCTGCGTATGAAAATTTTAGCATTGAACGTAGACTTTAACAGTCTAAGTCTCAATTTTCTAGGTTCAAAAAAACCTGCGCATGAAGGCATCAAAGAGAGGTACCCCCATAAAGTCGTTATTTTAACCTTGTTGGCCAGTCTTTCGTGAAACAGCTGGAAATAGACTGATAGTTTGCGAACAGGAACTTTCGCGAGTCTCATGAGCCTTAGCTCAAATTTCTTGTTATATTAAATTTGTTCAGCTACTGTGTGTACTGTTATTTTACATTTGCATACGTAGACCTTCATTTTAAGTTTATACCACAAATTTAATAGGATTTTTTTGCATTTTTGAACTTCTGTGTAGTTAATCGTGACCTTATAGATCGCTGATATCACAATTGTAAATATCTACGTTCAACTAGTTACACTGTACGCTGGCCTTGTGGACGTGCACAATGAAGTAAAAGCATAAATCGCTGAAACACGACAGCTATCGTGGCAAAATGGGACAGATACCTCATTCTACAGAACATATTTCTAGTCAACTGATCAATCAATCTATAAATTTATAAAGCACCTCTGAAACAAATTCTTAGAGGTGCCTCTGAAGTCATGACCCAACAGTGTTAAAGAAATGTAATTATTATTGTTTTTTAAACCCTTGGAAAATTTCCAAAATGTCTCAAAATTATTATTATCATTATTATTATCTTCAAAAAGGCATGCAAGGCTTCATTCAAAATACTGTTTACTGACATCACTGTTCTTCAGTTCAGACAGAGGGTCGTTCGACAGAGTTAAGCCAATGAGCACAAAGTACAAGCTTTTAAAAAAATGACAAGCCGACCTCATTAAGTCGTGGTATAATTCTCATAACTTCTCCAGTCCTCAGTGTTACAATGATGTTACTTCCCACTGCATCCATTGTATCAATAGTCTCCACTTTACTGCACCACCAAAACCCACTCAGTCCATCAGTCGACCGACCATCCTTACTGCATTCCTAGGTCTGGCATATAGAGATGCAATATGTAGTTACCAATGCAAAAATCACTCGTGTACCAGCCATCTTCCCCAAAATTTTAATGTATTAGTCACTAGCTCCTTTAACCTGACTTTTTATATCCTGAGCACATGTATTTTTTAATTTCTGATCCTTACAAAATCTACCTAGATTATGGTCTTGTTATTACGACAATACCATATGGCATGTCAACGTCACATTTCAAGCATCAGCATTGGCCAAAGCAAGTAGATAAGTAAAAAGTGAGCTTAAACAGTGCACGACATTAAAAATTAACTTCTAATGCAATAGTTTCAATGTCAACAACAACACACTGGACACTGGTCCTAAACACCACTTGGTCATCCTGTTACACAAGTCCCAGTCTGTCGTGCAGTGTACAATGTACATTAACAATAATTTAATCATATAATGCTTGTACCTTGTCTCCCAGGGGCGTGCTGTGAAGGAGTAAGGTTTAGACGTGAGTGCACCAACTGGGCAAAGGTCAATCACGTTGCCAGAGAGCTCGGTCTTAAACAGTTTTTCAACGTACGTCCCGACCTGCATGTCCGAGCCTCGCCCCGTGGTGCCTAGGTCCTGCACTCCTGCTATCTCCTGCGCAAATCTATGCACAATGCCACGGCACCTTTCATACAGCCAACGCAAATGATATGAACATAAAACTAGTAACAGTGGTAAGTCATCATCATCTCGACGCGTAGACAGCTGTGGTCTGCTGCGACAACTCCCTACAATGTCCACTTACCACTGCACTCTGCCATGCATCAGATCTGTCTCCTGCTAGCCAGTTTTCCGTTCCCGATCTGCTGTATCCAGGTGAGTAATATACAGTAATATACTACTAGCTAGTATGCTACAGTTTCTCATTCGATAATGACAACAGCTAGTCATTTACCATATTTTAACTTCTCGACCAACAGCAGTGATGACTTGAGTGCTAAAATTGTCCTCATAAAACTTCTAGCAATGTCGATACCAAACCCATATAAGTATCAGTGTTGATGGTAATGGTGTAAAAAAAATTCTGGCCCCAAAATTTCTACAGGTTATGCAAATAACAACAAAATACTGGTAGGTGAGATTTTGGGAAACATCAAATATTATTTTTATCATTTTAACAAATTTTGCAATAATTTTTCTCATTCTTTGTCTTGTAAATTTAGAAAACAACATGGCTACCTGATGCAACGAGTGCAGTGGATACATCTTGTCATAATGGTCTTCACCAATGGCCCAATGTTCTTGTCTTCAACGGCGCTACAATGCAACAATCACAATCGTAGCATTTGACAATATTTACATACTTTCAAACTAAAGCATGTAAGTTATTAGACAATGAAAACAGTACAGAAACCATTAAGGCAAAACAAGACACAACAAAACTATGGCTGATACTGATTAAAATTTTGTAATCAACTAATCTCCAAAGAATTAGTCGATTAATTTAATAGTCAGAAAAAACCACAAAAACTGCAGAATTCAACTACCAGTACTGACTGTTGATATCTTTCACAAACTAAAAAAATGAAAAAGTGATCATGACGATGCAGTAAACAAACTGTATAGTCATAACTCACAGAGTGCAGACTGTCAAACTAACACTACAAGTACGAATCTTGATCACATGTCTCACGCAAAATAAAATATTCATCATCAGTCACTTTAAGCTATCAAGAAGTCCAGAATTTTAACTGAATTTCAGTCAAGTAAAAACAAAATTTGGTTGAACAATTTTTTAAACATTAATTGATTAATTAATCATAAATTTCCACAGCCCTAGAAATAACACATTATCAAGCTAATATTTGTACAAAAAGTCAAAAAAGCTGGCTTACCGTTTGCCGGTAAAATGTATGTCAGTGAATCTGCTTCTGTCACTGCCGAATGCCATTGACTGATCCTGTTCAACCAACATCACAAGCTCTCATTTCACTCACTTTCCTTACAACACAGATAAACTCGCACACGCTTCTTCACAACAGATTTCATGAATACAAATGGCATCCCGTCTGCACCGACAGCAAATCAGGCCTATCTTGAAGTAACTCCTTCAAAATCGACGAAAAAAATTAAAATCACAAGTAGTAATGCCACAGATTCAACCCTACATGTCTAGTTGAAGTCACATTAGCCTAGCTTCCAACGTCAATGGACTTCTATTCTGCATCTAACCTTCTATTAACTAACAGAATATTTCAAGCTGATAACAGACAATCAATCATAACAATAAAAATGTACAAAACGTAAGTTTATACACTTGTTAACGACAACATTCAAGGACTTGCACATCGAAAATAGCAAAAATTACAAAAGGTGATATTGTCCGCATCACATTGACTGTGTGTCAATGTGCTGCTGAATAATATCACCTTTTGTAATTTTTGCTGTTTTCGATGTGCAAGTCCTTAAATGTTGCTGTTAACAAGTGACAGCAGCAGCAGTCACAGTAGTAAGCATAGCTGTAGCACTAAGTTAGCAGTTATTAGAAGATAGCAGTGATAGTCAGTCACAGTTGAAATACTGGCCTGCAGATCACATTCTCCACCCTGATCACAAATTGGACAGTCGAGTGGATGATTAACCAGCAGAAATTCCATCACCCCCTCCCTGCAGTACAATTCACAAAGCAGCAATATCAGTTCAGCTCACCTACCGGTAACTGAAATTTACTTTCTAACAATAGAAATAAACACTGCATGAATACTTGTAAGACAAGAAAAGCCCTGCTAATGCAAGCAAGAACACGCAACAACTGCTGTGCATGTTTGAAAGCCCAGTAAAACAAAGTCTAAGTCAGTCGCCAGAGGGCGCCAGACAACCCGCGGCTGTAGTGTCTATAGTATTTTAATCGTACTTACCAGAGGGCGTGACATGTCTCACTCAGCCAATGCTGTACGGAAATTTCCCCTACCCCTCTCACATTCAGTGCCTTTTAAATTTACGGAAAAGCTTTATGGTTCCTGAAACTAGAGTCTTCCAGGCAGCCAACGGTGAAAATTTGGTGATTCTAGCTTGCATCATTTTTTGACTGATCCACCTGCGTGCCAGACGGATGAACAGACGAACGGACAGACAGAATTGCGATGGCTAAGATGCGCTGCGCGTAAAAACTATAACTACATTCATACAGTTGGTCACACAGAAGTAAGTCTGAAACCACTTCAAAACTAGCCAAAGTTTACCTTAAATCAATTAACAAAATGATTACCCGCATCAACTTTTTTACATCATAAACAAATTAAAGCGATAACTTATTTGAACAGATATGGCAGTCTAACCGAGCTTTCTTTGTGACCGGAGAATTGGTTTTAATTCTCATTCCTTTCCACACCGGCATAGCACATGATGCCTGAGGCTGCAATTGCATGAAACCACACATAACAGCGACAGTATAACAACTGTTCACATCATTTAAAAAGGCATAAACTATTTAAGAACATATTACTTTAAATATTACCTTTGCACAGCACTTTCAATTACTAAATCACAGGCCACTAGAAAACAGCTATAATGTAAGTAGTACATCACACATGACATGACAACAGTCGAAAAACAACCATACAGCAGCAATTCAGTCAAGTATGCAAGAAAATATCAGTTTCTACCTTTGGACTCTTTTCAACTTCAACCAGGCACATCCGACAGTTGCCAGCAATTGACAGTCGCTCATGGTAGCAGAATCGCGGAATCTCTACGCCAACCATGGCACATGCCTACACATAACACAGCACTGTCATCAACAACACACTTTCCATATTACAAATAACCACCACAACAACATCTCCCTCCCCCCAGCAACACCCAAGTCCTGAACCATATAGAATTTCATTAACAAAATCACTGCTTCTGCCTCAGTGATCCAGAAGCCCATGATACACCACGCCACTAGGGTCTAAAACTGTGAATAAACTGGTAGCCAGTTTTAAAGAATAAAAGCCAGCCAACAATTTCCATCCCACTCACGACTGTCTATATGGTGCCCTCATCCCAGCTTTCATTTTCTCAATGCCAATGGATAAAGAAATGCCAAGGTTCAGTTTTTGCCAAATGTTCTAATCTGGCAACCCTACCTGTCATGACATTTTCTAACTCGTGGACACAGATTCGATCAACATTGTGCACTTCAAATATGCACTTACTTACTTACTTATTGAATATTTTTGTACAATCGAGGCTGAAACCCTAACCTTTTCTTATCCCCTTTTCTAACTTCATGTAAAGGTGTCCTGTAATCAATTGCAGATGATTGATGTCATATTTTTTCATTAAGTTTCCATAAAAACTATATATCACCAAAATCCCTATATATCACACTAATAAATGTGATGTTTAGTATTTCTCGCCGTTCGTTCTAATTCGTGTACTTTGACTAAATATATGATATTTTCCAAAAGGTGACACACCCCTTTTCTACCTACTTAAATCAAGATTCACGCTATCTACTAAATCTGGACATGCGAATCCGGTACCGATGGAAAGCTTGTTGGATAAGGATTCCAGCAGTCCAAACCGTTTCCATGTCCGTTCAGTAGTTTGGCTAACAATTAGGGTGTTCGCGCTAAGTTAATATACTACTGATCTCCATCACATTATTAACGAGTTAGTTGCATGGCGCCCTCTGGCGAATGCTGTAGACTTTAGCGTACGCAGGTGTACTAGTCAAGCTTGCGCATGCCCCTCTTTCTCCCTCTCGTTCGGGATGACCCCCTTCACCCAGCAGCATGAAGTTTTGTCACAAAATACTAGAGACTCCAGTCTATCATGTGGTAAAAACCTGAAGTCACTATCTCACCTAGTCTGGAAACGGTACTGGGTCGTGACACCAAAACAGACAAACAGATGGACAGAATTACCATAGCTAATATGCGCTATAGGTAGCTCTCACGGCGTCACGCGTAAAAATGATTATCGATATTTTCCAAGTAACATGCATGCGATGCTAAGTTCAAATCTGTGGATATCTCTAATATGTGGTTTCACTGCAAATTTAATAATTACACATCCAACGTATACACACAGAACTGTTAAGACCTGAAGCACAGTGCATCCTGGCTCAACGTGTACAGGTTTGTCATCAACAAAGACTTCAATGGTTTCAGCAGCCGGAGCTGTAGTCAAGCCACGTGCTGTCAAAATCAAGCAATCATCAACATAATAAATGAATATCTAGATTTATATACCACAGTCTATCAGATAGTTATGCTGTGGCATAGCAGTAACGCTTTGAGTCAAAACAATGAAGTTACTCAACGGCAGGCCCGGTTAGTACCTGGACGGGTGACTGTCCATGGTACGAAGACAAGCTAACTAGGTCGACTCAACCTTAGTGTTGTTACGATATGATTACCCAATATAGCAAAATTTCACTAGCAAAAAGCATCTCTGGTATATGGCATGACAAATGTTTCACCAGAGATACCATTTGCTGATGATGGACAAAATGGAAATATGTACCAATATCAGCCAAATCAAAGATGATACCAGCACCAAAGTCCAAAGCTGCCAATGAGCTATAACAAAACATTTATACCCCTTAAGCAATAATGTGTGCCAGTTCAACATCCAGAATAATTTGCCAACCCCGTGACAATCACGACTTTCTCCCTAACCTTGTAAGCTGATATAAACTTTTCCAATCTTTTAAATGCAAAGACAGCCATAACAAACACTTTGATACATGACACAGAAGTGTGGATTGCTGGGAAGGCAAATTCTTCATCCATTTACCTGCAAATGCAGCATTGTTCACTGCCCTCGTAATCTTTGACAGCGAACGCAATCTGAACATTTTGGAACCTAAAAAATATACGAACATGCAATCTGTGATGCTTCACTTTTGTGAAAAGTGAACTTATGTACCGGGTATAGTACAGTCACTACGATGACACAGTGCAATACAATACAATACAATATTCGTTTAATTCAAGCGCAGACAGATCGCTACGTAGGTTACAATAAATTAGGCTACGCTAGTGTTAGCAGTGTGTAAGTTACAGGATAAAAGTACTGCGTGGTAGAACACAATATTCAATTTAAAAATGTGAAAATAGTAAAATGAAATAAACAAAGAATAATAAAAATAAGTGTGGTAGGTGATAATTCTAATAAACGTCTTTAAAAACCATCCTGGATAAAAAGTTTTTATCATCTGTTTTAACATGTAAGGTTAGATCATGCCGTCTTTGCCTAAGGTTGTAATCATGAGCAGTTCTTTCTGGTAAGAGTTTATGTAGAAGATGATTTCGGTTGTTCACAATGTTTTGAAAAAGATTGTCATCACTGTCACTGACAAGTTCAGCCGCCATAGGAC
>Ga0209454_1003842_pt1 | contig 10972 bp, 5 predicted proteins | sample WorMetHERISLAND1_2_FD_187400 | JGI IMG/M metagenome (GOLD analysis project Ga0209454, IMG submission 187400) | Marine gutless worms symbiont microbial communities from Max Planck institute for Marine Microbiology, Germany - Olavius geniculatus... | ecosystem: Host-associated > Annelida >...
CCACTAGCCCTAACCCTAACTCTAACCCTGACCCTAACCCTAACCCTAGTAGCCTATAGGAAAGTGTGGCGGAGCTGGCCATTCATACCATCGGCGACCCCCTACGGCCACCCCTTTCCTCAAGCGGGGATTCTATGGGAAGCCTATAGGAATGTGGGGTTCTAACCCTAACCGTAACCCTAACTATGGCGGCCCCTGGCTATGGCGGGCCGTCACCGACGTCTGACATCACCTTGAGTAGTGCTGTCTCTGTGCTGTGATGACGTCTGTAGACTGACTGCAGCGGCGAGCCTGCGACGTTGACTGATATATTGTGCTTGTGTTGTGTGTTTGTTTAATAGGATGATGAAAATGTAACAGAAACTGCTGAGGGACACGATGATGACCTTCAGGTAGAATTTTCAACATTATTTTACTTAAGATCCTTGACACTATTTATTATTGTTCAGTAGAACTTCTTGAAAATTCCGGAATCTGTGCATGAAGTAAATGTCGATGTGTCAACGAACTTGAGAATAAAGAATGTTAGCGTGTAATTTGTTGCAGTTTCACCAGTGCCTCTAAAATGCAGCAGCATGTTCAATGCTAGAAAATGCATTTAGTTAAACGTCAAGTGCAGAACGTTATCTGCAGACATTCCAGTAATTTTGATGTAATCTGCTTTCCTCCACTACTTTGCAGTTATTATTGTGCAAATATCTTGTTAAGTCGCATTGTGGCTCTTGCCCATCCGTTTTTTACGTGCAACAGCAGCTACTGCTGTAGCGCGTCTTAGCCATCACAAGTCTCTGTCCGTCCGTCTGTTCGTCACACGGGTGGATCAGTCAAAAACAGTGCAGGCTAGGATTACCAATCTTCACCGTCAGCTGCCTGGAAGACTCTAGTTTCAGGAACCGTAAAGCTTTTCCATAAATTCAAAGGGGGTCACCCCGAACGAGGGCGCTAAATGAAAGGAAAGTGAGGAAAATTTGCGATTTTAAGCCAATACGGCTAAGCGAGACCGGTCGTCCAGCGCCCTCTGTCGAGTGTAAAAGAAGCATCGTTGCTAGGTTCACACCGGGCTTTCAATCATGCACCGCTGTTTCACTTTTTTGCATTAGCTATGCTTTTCTTGTTCTGTTTGTCTTCCGTTTTGGCTTTTGAACATTAAAACAAAAAGGCATAGAAAAACTAACATCGGCATGGACGTTTCCCACGACGTGAGTATTCAATGTGTCAGTTTTCAGTTCAAAAAGTTAAAGCTGGGAATATGGTTAGGCTTACTACTGCACAGCTGTAAATGGACGGCTGCACAGTCCGTCGTCACTGGGCAGACATATTTACTGTCAGCATTAATTAGCGACAACAGTATTGTTTCAGCATCGTTCGTAAGTTTGTTTCTCTGTTTTTCCGTCAACACCATAACTTGCGAACTGCTACGTTTAGCCTGTGACATTTTTCAACATCCTCTGGAAGCCTATTGAATTTCAAAGTCATCGGTCAAAGGTCTAGGTCACGTTGGTTTTTGTGAGTTTTCCGTCTGCACAACACTGGCTATCTGCGGACAGTACTTAGCAATGAGCAAGGCTTGACAGTCTAGTTTCTAGTTATTACTATCTGCAAGTGGTAGATGGTAGCCGGTTGTTGTAGCCTATACAGTCACAGATGGCATCGGTACAAATGGTGATGCAAAGGGACACTGCGGGTCAACAGGGACAGGTTGTCGTGTTGTCGTTGCGTTCTCATTGTTGTTGCGTTGGTTAAATTAATATTACATATATTAATAATTACTTACACTGGTTTGCTATTACTAATGATGCTTACATGCTGTTTGTTGGAGCGTTGGTGTTACTGTTGTTGTATTTGACTGATTGTTTCTCGGCATAGAGCAAGTATTTGCGAGATGATTAGACTTTGAATATGTAAAATATTCGTGAAAATGGCATAAGTTCTAACGTTAAATATTCATTGTTTGTGCACCTTTAGGTCTAATGTGACTTATTGTGCAGTACTTACCATACATCATTATGATAGCTGTAAATGATTCCTATGGTTCACCGTAATTTTCCACTACAAGGCAGTATAAAGTAAGGAAAATAAATGCGAAGTCCATCCTAAACCAAACGTCCAGCATTAGCACATGTATTTTGAATACATTTGCTGGAAGTTTGCTGGATCGTGTAAACACGCCATAAGCTTCATAGGGTGGCACTGATCTCCATTTTTAACCCTTAGTCAAACGCCAGTTTATACTGCAAGACCATGCATTAAACGGTGAACCTGGTTATGCTCCGGCTTTCACTGCATTTACCCACAGAAGGATGGCCAGGCTGAGTTGACCTGGTTGGCTGGTTATATATGGAGATGGTTTACTCATCTGCAGATGGTCACCTATTCTAATTACTAACTGGTAGGGACCAACCGAATTCACGGGAAAAAATGCATGATTTCACAGCAGAATTTTTAAAATGTGTCAAATTTCACGGAAAATTCACGGAAAGAATTTTGGAAATTCACGGGCCCCACAGACGTTATTTCGAGGTGCTGCGCTAATGCGAACGAAGAAATTTCTGAACAAAGAATATTTACTACACTAAGTCAAGACTCAAGACAGTCAATGTCAACTACTTAGTGCTAAAGTGCGACACATAGCAAACAGCAACATCCGTACAAAAGCTGCTGATAAAACTCTGGAATTGTCATGAATTAAACTAAAAGCGCTAAAATTCACGAAAAATCATGGATTTCGCGGAAATCAGCATTTTTCACGGAAGGAGGTCAATTTCACGGAAAATGTCACGGCCATGAAATCGTGAATTAAGTTGGTCCCTACTAACTGGGTTTGACACTGACTAACTCTGTTGATGCAACCAGTGATGTTATCAACCTTACGCCACACTAATTGATTTTGTGCAATTACCTGGACTTTGTTGTTTTGGAAAAAAAACAGTAAATCACAAATTGTGATATTTATAGTCAGTTTTAACATTAGTCAGCATTCGCAAATGTTTGACATGTTTAATATTTGTAACAATAAGTAATGTTTATTGCTTTGTTCGCATTTGCAGAGTCATGTATGCAAAGCGACAGAAGTGAAGTGTTCTGAGATGTCAAGTTCAGTTCAGTTTACTCTTGTCGCTTTGCACAGTTCAGCTGGTGGATAGTTATTTCGTGCATTAACCTCTCAACCTGCCTGTCTTTGTTCTTTTTTCAATAATTATCACACTCCCACACGTTCTCTGCGTTCTGCCAACACCAATCTTCTGTCGGTTCCACAGGTTCGCACAACCTTTGCCTCCCGCAGTTTTAGCATTGCAGCCCCCACAGTCTGGAACTCACTACCCTCTAGCATTCGTAGTTCTACCTCTGCAGACATATTCCGTTGCCTCCTTAAAACTCGCTGCTTCCAGCAGGCCTACTGCTCCCCCTAGCGGCTCAGCCAAGTGCCTCAGATTCGGCCACTGGCTGACATTGTGCACTTTAAATATTTTATTTGTTTTTCTACTTACTTACTTACTTATTTAGATTGCGTCACTGTGCTGTCAGACTGTTGTATTTCATTTCTCTATACTGCCAGTACATATGATGTGGCTAACTGCGACACAGAAATTGAGTGGCCAGAAATTGCAGTCAGGAAAGGCAGACTAACGCTTGAATGGCCAGAAGTTGTCTTGATGCCAAAGGTTGAGAGGAGAAGTGGAGTTCTTGGGAAGAAGGCAGTGAACTTCCTTTCTACCTGCTAGGGCGTTTAGGGGAGTATTACAAGCTCCCCACAAGGGTTCGGGCAGACATATTTTTTGCATGAAAATGCCATAAAATGCACATACCAGTAGTGGGTATAAATTTTGTGATTTTTTACCACAGTATGTGCATTCACAACATAAGTTGGGGGGAATGGAGATCGACCTCTACCAGCCCTCCCTAGCTACGGCATGCACTGCTGCAGCATGTGAAACAATGTCCGGCTGTAGCATAGTCACCGTGTCTAATGAAGCACATCTCAAAGACAACTAGATGTTCTGTGTTTATTTGTTGCAGCCGAAGCAGCTTGTGAAGCCCGATGATCAGCTCCAGCTCACTGAAGCCGTACGTATGTCTCTCTGCCTGCTCTCATGTACGCCCTATAGTTCTTTTTCTTTTTTTTGTTATCTTGGTATTTTTTATCTCCGCCAAGTGAACAGTGGAGATAATGTTTTCATCGGATGTGTCTGTGTGTGCATTTGCACAGCGGCTGTAATTGGCTGCTTTTGCCGGTATTCAATAATGTCGTCATTACGTCATTAGCAGCACTTCCTACTAGTGATTATAGTGTTGACATTCCGAAAGAAATAATTGTAGTTAATTACGTTATTGTTACTACCAAATTCTCAGAATTTGTTGAAGTTACTGTTTTGTAAAAATTCTAGTGCTGCAATCTATCAAAAAAAAATTAATTTATTAATTTCGAACAGTTAATTGAAATTAGTCGATTTAGTTGTTCGATATTTGAAGTCAAAAAAAGATTTTGACAACTGCAGAATTTCCCTACTGGTTGTTGTTATTGTTGTAGACTAAAGTAAAATCGAAAAAGTGATGATGACGCAGTAGGCAACACAAACTGTGCAGTCACAGCTCACAAAGTGCAAACTGTTAAACTAACACAGTACAAGTAAAAATGATGAAATGTTTTACGTGAAATAAAATTAGTTTAAAACATTGATCATTGGTCATTTTAGGTTTTCGGGAAGAAAAAAATTGTAACTTAATTTTTATCAATCAAAAAATTAAATTGACTAACTTTTAACAATTAATTGACTGATTAATTTGTTAATTCTGCAGCTGTAAAATTCACTTGTTTGTATTAATGTAGTTGTTGTGTAGGAATTGAAGGAGGAACACACTCGAGTTTTGACGGCTGTCAATCCTCATGCACCTCAGAACATTGTTCGATTCAACTTCAAAGTCAGTCACCCCCCAGTAGCAGAGATAGGCTAAGGCTGCGTTCACATAAACACAAGTACAAATCCAGCACTGTATGGGTACCCTATATACGAGTTTCGGCAAACATGAGTTTGCGCGTATTTCAATGGCGGCCGTTCACATACATGCGAGTACGGGTTACCTGTAAATTTCACTCGTACGAGTAGTTTCTGTGCAGGTCGTGTTTTTATCCAACCCGTGCGAAGTAAACTACCCGTAAATAACAGTAATATAATGTACAAAAGCTATGGCACGTATTTGACGTCAGAACTGACGTCATTGTAAAATTATTCATCGTTAGAGATGAGCAGTTGGTAAAATTATTAGTGATGTGATGAAATGTTGTTGTTTATTCGTGAAGCATTTCCTGGATTTGATTTTGTTCAATATGGCTGACAAGCGTTTAGTTATGTGCTTGTACAAGTGACCGTGAATGCTCTACTCGTACAAGTGAAGCTTCCACGAGCTGTAAACAGAAACCCGGACTCGTACTCATACTCCTACTCGTGTCTATGTGAACGCAGCCTAGTTCAGTTTCCAAATTAATTCTAGCTTTACTGTTTTCTGGATGCTAGTATGTTTTATACAGTTTTAGTGGTTCCATAATATTTAATTCTAGTTTTACGTTACCACAAATATCTCAGTAGTAGTGATAGTAGCCTAGGAGCAGCGGCGATAGTACCTCAGATTATTGTTAGGTTCAACTAGAGGGTGAGTCAGTGTAATTTGAAGGTTGTTTCAAGGTCGTCATTCTGTGTCGCTCACAGTCTTGTTGTAAGATGTAAATAGTGTTAGTGGGTAACTTAGCCACTGACTATTTACATGTCGTTTATGTATGGCTGTGCACTGTCAGTTTTCTTTTGAATCCCCCCTTGTGCTTAGGTCAACTCAGCCTCCAGTCTGTTACTCTCAGTGGGATGGGAGAGGCCTATGAGTAGTAAGTAGCTTACGATCTATAGGGTGAAATTTTAGTGTGGCTGAGTGATAGGGGCAGTGGCATGTTTGCTTGATGTGGGCGATGGATGGCTGCATAATGCGTTGCAGTATCATTGCCCATCAGCTGTCACTTACGAGGATGTAAATTGCTTCTAGCCACGAGTCTTGCTCGTAGGAGTAGCACTGTAGCAAACAACTAACGTTTCCATTTTACCTTTTTACTGCCGCTGCTGCTACAAGATAGACCACTGCTAGGACACGTCGGGTTGTTGCGATCTGTGTCTATATAGGAGAGCCAGTACAAGCCAATAACCAACATTGATCAGCTGGCGATTCACTTTTCTCTGGACGGCAACATGATTCACGTTGATTCGGATGAAGCTAAACGACAGCTGGCTCAGGCAACGAGCCTCAGTGACGGTATGTTTGTCAGCTTAACTGTGGATAGTACGGTAGTACCAATAGCAATAACAGTAATTAAGCTCGTATTTGTTGAAAAGACTTTAGAGGCGCTGATAATAGCAGTAGCCTACTAGTATTTACATGGTAGGCCTCCGTTTTTTTGAGCACACTTTTGACGTTTTGGCAGCCACTGTTTGCTTGCTTTTGAATGATTTTTAGTTTCCGATAGAAGATGCCATGAAATGGGTGAATGAGTGACATGTTAAAGGTTATTATCATTGGGACCGTATCTCCAGCCAATCACTTCCGTTTTTACTGACAACAAAAATCAACAGAAAAATCAAACGCCATAATATATTTATTATAACTAAGAATAATGAACTACCTGCGCACACATACACACAATCTGACTGTCGGTATAAAACTAAAAATCCAGTTTAAGCATCTTTTTCACCATTCAGCCAGGAAACCGCTTTATTCTACAGTTGCCTGCAGCTAGGACCTTCACAGGACTCATCAAAACGGACTGGTGGATCAAAGAAGCGATAGGAAAGAACAAAACAAGGTCCTGCCAACTTTTTTGATAATCCTTATATCTATCTGCAGTGTGGCGCCATCTAGTGGGGGGGGGGTACAGAAATCACTGTTCCAAAGCAGGAACAGCTGCTGTCAAAAGTCCGTCGTTTTAACCAGTAATGCTCATGATGTTATTAGCCTGTATGGTTTATGTGTCACTTTTTGAAGCTGTGGTTTATTTCATTTCACTTTTAGATTTTTTAATGCGCCGTTATGTACCTTTTGTTTTTTTCATTTTATGTTAGACCACTTTGTGTGGTCTTTTACTTAAATGTGTCACGTACATCGTTGTTAATTGTTGTGACCTGTTGAGTATATGTTAACTTTTCACTCATCATTTGCATGTTTTTCTGTATTTAGAATAACGTGCAATATTTTGAGCATGTAGCTTACTTACATGCAACATACTGGGTGGTAAAAATGAGTTTCCGCCACCAAATATTATCACTCTCTAACATCTTCGTTGATCAGTTTGCAAAATTTTTACAAGCATTAAATTGTGAAACAAACTTGTTGGCTTAATATTCTGAACACACACTCTGTGTTTGTCATGTGAACCATGCAGAAAACTAAAATCGCCAGAACTGAAAATACAATTTTGTTCCATGAGATAGTTGAGTATGAAGTCATTTACCGTACAAGAAGCCCAGCTATTGCTAGGAAAAGCCGATCGTACCGCCTGCATCCAAAGCCCAGCGTCCGAATTTCATTCACGGAGAGAAAGCGATTTGTCAGAGGTGAGACAGTTCCATGCACGTTATGTTAACAGAACGCTGTCTTAAAAGCTACAACAAATGCTAGTATAACAGACATCACACGTGGTCATTTCGCCAAGCGATATAAATAGTTACTGTTCCATGCATGCAGTAATCTTGCCAGGTGATATAAACACCTACCAAGTAAATGAAAAGGAAAATATCGGATTCAGGTTTTGCAAATATTTCTCACAATAAAAACGTGTTGCTCGGGAAGACACGCTACAGCCTATATACAGTCATGTTGCAGTACTGACTTTCAAGGTCATTCAAGATGAATGCTTTTCATGTCATTTGAAAGCCAATATGCGACTTCCTATTAGTGATCAATAGCAACCTAAACCCTATCTCACACCTCGTACCATTTAGCCGCAATGGCGCATAACAGCCTTCAAGGTCATCCGAGGTTAATGATTTCCGTCTAATCTGACATGGTGTATGCTACTTCATATTAGTGATTAATAGTAATGTAGGCCATATCTCTCACCCTTTCTGAGATACGGCACCTATAGCTTTAAACATTCCATTCAAAACTGCGGCCAAACCGCTGCAGATGGACACATAGTTACTGTTGACAGGCTATAGGAAGTCACTACCACCTTATCCGCTGGTACTGTTGCGGACCCCTTACGATTTACCGTTTAGCCACAATACCACACGATTGGCGTTGCATAGTGCGTTATGACCCTTTAAGGTCATCCAAGGTCAATCATTTCTGTATTATCGGACAGGGCATAGTGATTAACACTAATCTAGGCTGTATCTATCACCGTTTTCGAGATGTGGCCAGATTTATGTTGAAAAACACATTCTCCTACCCCTTCTTCATTCAACCCTTAATTTGAAAATGTTTTTTTAGTAGATGGCTGAAATTTTGCATGCCCGACTGTAAGACCTATGGCTGATTACTTGTGTAAAAGTTTTCCCCTACGCCCTACTCGTTAGCCACAATACATTCGTTACACACAGACAGACAGATGGACAGACGACGGACGACAACTCATGCTAACAGCTCAACCACTACTTGAGTACGGTCGGCTAAAAATGAAATAGAAGCTCTCTGCTTTTATTAGTAGGTCTACAAGTTACTACTACTACTACTACTACTACTGCTACTACTACTACAACTACTACTGCTACTACTACTACTACTGCTACTACTACTGCTGCTGCTACTACTACTACTACTGCTACTACTGCTACTACTACTTCTACTACTACTACTACTACTACTGCTGCTGCTACTGCTGCTACTACTACTACTACTACTACTACTACTACTACTGCTACTACTACTACGACTATGACTACTACTACATATTCTTCCTCCCTGTGTCCATGACCTGGCATTTATTCAAGACCTGGCACCAATATGAAGTTTTACGGTACTTACTTTAGGCAGCATATTGTGACAGATGATGATGATGATGAAGGACGAATTAACTTTAGCATGGCGTTAAGTTCTAAGACTACAAGGACACGTAACAATAAGCCTAAACAGTGAAGTCACATAATAGTAGATGCTGCTTGTCCATCTGTCTCATTCGTGCTAAAGCCGTTGAGTAGAATGTGATGCCATTAATTAACCATGCAGGACACTTTTGTGGCCGGCCCCTGTGTGTGTTTGGTGTTTTGTTGTTTGAAGTGCAGTAGTAGGAGTGTATTCTTTTTAGTGCATCATATTATGAAACATGTATGTGTGCATGGCATGCGTGTGCATTTGCATGAATGTTATTTTGTCATCATTTTTTTAGTTGCAACGGAAAAATCCAGTACAGTCAGTGCTAAAGGTATGGTTTCGTTTGATTTTCTATATTATTTTTTTCTACAATTTTTCCCGTTTAGCATTTTTTATTGCAGAAAAATTTGAACTGTTGGCGAAAGCTTCACAAAATTTTACCTGATTCATGGTAAATTCAGGTGCAACTGTATATCTACTTGTAGAAGTAAACTTTATTTTGAATCATTTGAACCTGTTGAACCACCTCAGATATTTTGTGAAATTTGCAGCGAAGTGGAAACGTTATGTCCAATAAACTATCATGTATAAAATAGTTACACTTGGCTCAGTCTCATGCTGCCATTGCAGATATGCAGAAGTTTTCCCAATAGTGTGGCGTGTTTACCTGCGTTGGGTGGCATGGTTGGGTAGCATTTCGCCTAATCGCATTTCGCCTAATCGCATTTTGCCTAATCTTTTTTTTGATAGGCAGACCAACAACAACGACTTGCTTTGTCGTTTTTTGTTTCTTTGGCAAGCTTTGTTTTGTCGTTCATCATTTTTTGTGTACCATTTTTTTGTCCGACCATAAGTAAGTATACGACGGGTGTCGTCTCATTTCGCCTAATCTCATTTCGCGTCGTATACTTACCCTAACCCTAACCCTCACCTTAACCCTAACCTCAACCCTAACTCTAACCCTAACCCTAGTTCAATTTCGGTTGGGGATCTGCAGTAGACTCAACTGGGGGAGCGATTAGGCGAAATGCGATTAGGTGAAATGCTACGACATCGGTGGCATATGGCAGATGATGTAAGTAGTTCACTTTTTTTGCTGAGTTACTTTTTTACGTGCTGATATTGCAGCGATGGGGTCCTCGAGGTCTGCATGCCCTCACCCTCGAGGCCAAAAAATCGTGGCCTTGGCTTCAGTCTTGAAGAGGTTTGATCTTGTCCTTGACTTTGCCATTTGCTTCGACACCTTGGCCTATAGTCACTGGTAATGAATGTGCAGTATGGAATGAGTTTTTGGTGGTATTTGGGTGATATATCAACTGCAACATTTCTCTCAACATTTTTATGGTTCATTACAGTTTGAATAAAATGAAGCTGGCGTTTGACTCACAGTATAAAATTGTCACACTTTCTTTACTTGCTTGCTTATTTAGTGGCCTTGACCTTGGCCTTGGCCTTGGCTACAAAGACCACTGATATAGCTTTGGTTTTGGTCTGGAGGATCACTGGCTTTGTCCTTGGCCTAGAAGATCATTGGCCTTGGTGGCTTTGGCTTGGCCTTGAAAATGCCAGTGTCGTGGGAAATTTGTCGCACCTGGAAAATTCTTCCCACCTCCATACTGTCATAATGTAACTAATGCTAACGCTAACCCTAACCCTAACCTCAACTCTAGCCCTAATCCTAACCCCAATCTTAACCCTACTCATAACTCTAACCCTAACCCTAAATTTAACCCTATCTTTAATCCTAACCCTAACCCGTACTGCTGCGTGTGGGAATAATTTTCCGATGTGACGAATTTTCCACTACACCGGCCTTGAATCCATCTCTCTGATATTGTCTGTGCATTGTAGCGGTGGATTCTCAGCCGACGGTTGCGGAGGCTGGGGAGGCAGGAGAGGGTGAGGG
>Ga0209454_1003849_pt1 | contig 10968 bp, 4 predicted proteins | sample WorMetHERISLAND1_2_FD_187400 | JGI IMG/M metagenome (GOLD analysis project Ga0209454, IMG submission 187400) | Marine gutless worms symbiont microbial communities from Max Planck institute for Marine Microbiology, Germany - Olavius geniculatus... | ecosystem: Host-associated > Annelida >...
TTTGGACATCTAGTTTTAATTTGTTTTTTTTTTTAAAATATGAACAAATTAATTTTTGGTGACCTATGGCCATATTTTCGAAACTTTCCAAAGACATATTGCAAAGATTTTTATTCGTGAGATGATTAAGGAATTCTGAAGAAGTTTTCTTTTTCGAATTTTCGATGGCTTTCTTTGCGTTTCGTAAGAATGTTTTCTTTTTTTATCTTTGTAAACTAGATCAGCCAGTCAGATGCGCTTATACAGACCATGTGACATAATCACCTCAGTTTCAAAACTTTTTTGGATTATGTTGGCATTTCGACAGCAAACGCAATTTACACACTGCTTCGTTGTTGAAGTTGACCAAATGTAAATTTTTGCTTTACTAACTCATTGCCGAGTTAACTGCAGTGTAACATAAATAACGTATGATGTCACATATGAAACTAAACTAAGTGTCAGCAGTGCATACCTTTGTACAAATTTCATTTTATTACACAGCTTTCTCCATGTAAGACATGGTTAGTGCTTTCCTGCATATTTTCATAAATTTTTTCAAAGAAATTTTTAAAGAAGTTTTGAAAATGTGCATTCTCCACAAAAACTTCTTTGGCAGATGTTCTTCAATTTTTCCAAAGACATTTTCCAAAGAAGTTTCGAAAATCCGCATTCTTTCTTTGGAAGAGAAATCTTCCAAATGAGTTTCGAAAATGTTAGAAGAACACTGGAAAACTTGACTGGTGAAAGAGGAATCAAATAAGCTTATTGTAGATTCTGCTGAATTAATTCATTGCATTGAGTTGCACCACGGTTGGGTGTTTTTTTCCAGTAGTAAATTATGCAAATTTGTATTTTTTAAAAAGTCTTAATAGTGAATATATTGTACTTTGCATATGCTTTATAATTTTTTTTTCTGGATCTTAACCTCAGTTCCAGTTTCTATGATGTGCATTTATTATGCACAAGAACTTTGCAATCTGTCTTTTCACATATTAGCTGTTCTATCGTGTGTTCAGTCAACGACAACACAAATTCGCGAGTGGTGCTATGGTCATTCTTCGAGGCAGCCGTGCTTGTTGCCATGTCCCTTGGTCAGGTCTACTACCTGCGACGTTTCTTTGAGGTTCGACGGGTTGTCTGAGAAAGATCTGTGCTGCCAGTCATGTTCCAGTTAGAACATCTTTGTTTTGGTTGTGCTTTTACTTTGCTGCGATGAAAATGTTTACAGCTTTGAATTTGATTTTATCCGGTTATGTTGCATGTTGAAATGTTCGTAGAAAAACAATTTCCTAAAAACTTCTGCATATCACTAATGGCCAGACTTTTGCATTTTATGTGTGATAGTTCATTCATGCAAAATATCTTGATGATTTGATTTAGACAAGTGATATGGTTTAGTCATGAAACTTTAAACATTTTTCTTTCAATCCAGTATTGACCCAAATATGCATGAAGACGAATCTAATTTTTGCTGAGCTTGTTAAGTTCAACAGACAGTTTACACGTTTCTGCAACATGTCTAAGCTCCGGTCTTTGTCAGTTTAACTTAATTCTAACATGGAAAGTGTTTAAATAATTAATATGCATTTTGTCTTCATTGCCTCAGCTCAGTTTTGCCACAGACTATCATAAAATATTAACTAACTACATTATAATTGTTCTATAGCATAATAATTTCACAGTAACTTGCGGTTATGTCAAAATAGCATCACGTTTCAGAAATAATAAACAAGTGACTAGTAAGAAAAGTTAGAAAACATGTTTGTAAGACTTGTATACCAGCACAGCTTTTTAAAGTTGGGATTGCAGATTATTTTTGTGCACTTACAAAAATGCATTTTCAAGTTTAAATAGTTATAAGTTTTGAATTGACTAAAATATTGTAATTAAAATTGCTAGCTCTCTAGCTGTCTGGCTGGCTGCAAACAATTCTGCAGATATATTTTTTAGGGGATTGTGTTTACTAGCCCCCCCCATAGGTGGCTGTAGCTTGTTGAAGTTGCTGCATTTGTCTTAGGCTTGGTTACATGCAAAACAAAACAAAACTTTTTGAAAAATATTTTGCATTAAAACATTTGCTAAATTGTTTTAACACAGTCATAGCAGGATTGCACACATGCACACATGCAGCTCAAGATACATGTAAAACAAAATGCAAAAACATTTCACAGTTTGCTGATTTCACAATCAGCACGTCCATGGCTTACAGTAGTCTCATAATTTTTGTGCAAATGTAACTACTTCTAGAACATTTTTGGGAATATTTTAAAGAGCTTAAAACATTTTAAAAAAATGTTTTAAACATAACCGCATTTGCAATAAAACAGAAAAAGTTTTTGCAAATGCTTTTTTCAGATGTAACCACACTTTTAATCTGTGATTACTTTGTGTCAACTTTGTGATGTATGGACAAAAGTTGACAGAACTTTGTGTTTTGTCTATTTATTTCACGATGCTGCCTTTCAATGTTTAAGTGTGACGTTGGCATATAATATGCAGAATAATAGAATAGATATACTCCATCTGTACTGCTTCATTTTCACATGCTGCACATTCAAGTCTGGTGTATTATTATGTGAGATTGTTTGTTATTTTGATTAAACTGTTAGTCAGGTATTTTCTTTTTGCATCAGATTGTTTTGTCTTTCAAACTATTTTAGTGTGGATTTAAAAAGAAAATTTTATGGTATATTTCAAAACACACTTTTATTCACTGAAAGAACCATAACAGTGGATAGACAGATATAACGTCTTCAACCCCAGAAGTTTAGCACTGAGTACCAAATTGACTCAAAAGTAGATTGGTTTAAACCAAACTCAAAAGCAGTAGTAATTCAACATGTTGTAATATATAACTCCTGATACATGCTTGTTACTGTCACGATGCAACAAACAGAATACTGCGTACAGTGGCAGATCCAAAAATTTTGAATTTGAATCCAGAAAATGTTTGAAAATTGTAAACAAAAATAATTGCATTTTGGTGCAAAATTTTCCTTGTTTTAACATGCATCTAGTCAATAGGGGGAGGGCGGCCGCCCTTCCCTCGCCCCCCCCCCTTTAGTCCGCCACTGACTGTGTATACAAAATGTCTGCAGAATGCTGCTGTTAGGACAGGTTACCGAGCTGTGTGATGGGCCAACAATACGTTGGCTGATTATAAAATGACATGTAAACGAAGCAGTAAAGCTGCGACGCTTATGTTGATAGTGATTAAACGTAGATAACAGTAATTTAGATGGTATTAAAATGAGACACGTATAAATCATGTACCTGATATTACTGTGAGTTCAGAAGCAAATATGATGAACTGGTGCAAACAATAAGGCACACAAATGCGTCCTATGCATGCGTAGCCTGTCAACGGTGACTATACTTTGCTGACACTCTGCTAATATAATTGTGAAGAAAATAAAGCTATATCATTAAACTGAACAATAAAGAACTAAAAGTTATTTATCAAACCAGTTAATAATCCTTTTTCCACAACAATAATACTGAGAAAATAGTACTCACACGACTAATTTTTCACTGTATTGTTCTGAACAGGTCTGGTTTTGACAGTGATGCTACATTTTATAGAGCATTTTCAGGCCAGTTGATTGGTCTAACGGTCTTGTCACGTTCAAGAACCTGTTCTACGTGAAACCTGCACTTATCTGAGGTTGTGGACATTAGGTATGCAGTGACTAGGTATGCAGTGACACCGCTCTACTGCTGATCTCTTGTGTTTAGTGACAAAATGTTTGCAAAGCTTGTTTTTCCTAATTCCCCAGTGTATACCGGTAGATGTATGCATCCCACTATCTTTGGTTAAAACGCCGATACTGTAACAGTATAGTCAACAGCAGTGTCAAGTGTAATTGTGTGCCAATAAGGAGAACAATAGGCCTAACTTACAAACAAGTTAAGAACAATAATCTATAATATAATAATAATCAACAGTAAACACGCTTCAATGAAACAAGTGTGGCTGAATACACATTTGCAGGCATACAGTGTACGTCTGCCTTAGACACATACAGGGTGTGCAAAAAATGGCACCATTTTTGTATGCCTTATAACTTAACGAAATATTAACCCATTTTCAAAATTCTTTCACTGTTAGAATCAGGAGACAATTTTTAATAACACTGGCGCTATAGATTCCCACACCTCAAGTGTGTCGCTACACTACCTTGTAAAATGTCAGTGTCTTGTGAAATTACTTCTGTACAACACGCTTTTAGAAATTAACAACAGAAACAACGTGTCTGTTGTCTCAGTTATTGTCTAAAAAATCACATCTCACAGTTTTCACATTAAATGTTCAACGTGTCCGCCTTGCTGCTGGACGACGCATCCTAGACGGCGACGCCACTGGCCAATGGCGCGATTAACCAAACGCCGCGGCAGTTTGCCCCAATTAGTGATGATCGCCTGCTTCAGCTGACTGACTGTCGTGAATCGTCAGCATTAATAGGCCATCTGTTGAAAGGCACCCCAAACGGCATCGTTTGGCAAACGGCAAACGTTGATCACGTGACTGATCAGTGGCGTCGCGGCTTGAATGTCTGACAATTCACAAGGTAGTGTAGTGACAAACGAGGTGTGGTGGGATCTTTGGTGATGGTGTTATTGCGAATTATCTCCTGAATTTGATGGTGAAAAAAAATTGAAAATTGGTTAATATTTGACGACGTTAAAGGCATAGGCCTATAAACAAAATGGTGCCATTTTGACCCACCCTGTAGAATCATGGACATTGGACAACACGCTTCAAGCTAAGAGCGGCAACAACGAACTAACGGTAGTAAGATCACACTGCTGTTATGAATTGGCCTAATACCGGGCAGGGTACTCCAACTTTCTTTAAGCTACTGCCACTAGTGACAGTCTTCGGCCTATACTGGTTAATTTTTCACTCCAGTTCTTGATCAGTTCGCAAGTAGGCCTACGCCTTTATTCTTGAACATATTCATTTACAGTTTTTCACATTTTAATGATTCTGTGCTCGATTGTAATTCCATTATGCAAATATGCAAGAAAGTATTTTTTTATTTGACTGTTCATGCAAAACAGTCATTGCAGCATTATTAGCCATGGTCGGCAAACGAGCAAAACTAAAAATTAAGGGGGATTTTTTTAAAACGTTTTGATTCATTTTGCTGTTATTCAGTTTACTTATACGAAATTAATTATTATGCAAATCATTTTCGTTGTCATTTTTCTCTTATGCGAAGATAAGCTTAATACTGTTCTATTGCTACCCTGTACTGAATACACGTGGTATAATAATTATACTGCATTTAATAAATAGACACACATTAAAACTGCAAGGTAACCGATGTGTGCGCTTCGCAGGAAAGTGCATGATGCTCATTTGCAGCTGCTCAACGATTTCATGTATAACATCTAGGCTACTACGTATATACAAGTAATACTGCTAGAGTAAATACCAGACAACAATTAAGCGATAATATTATAATACTCATTAGAAATACGATCTGCCAGTGAGTTACATAAACAGACTGCAGTGCATTATGCAAAATACGCGACATTTTCATTTGCTAAAAACAGGTAATACCATTTCAATTTTATACAGGGATATCGAAAAAAAGCCATGCGTTCTTGGATAATATCGCTGTGTAGGCCTACTGATATGCAGCTATTGCAGCTTCTATTCGGTTGTCGCGTATAGCAGCAGCACAGTGTGGAATTTGCGGCGCTGTCAATACGAATACTAAATAATTAATCAAGCAATAAATTATTGTATTGACCCGCCAAGTGCCAGCCAGTTCGACGCCGGCATACGACACGACTCCGTTTCCACCGCATTTCTGTTTACCGGCATGCCGCGCAGTGAACTCAGAGCACCGTCATGCAATGTATTGCCCCTACCTGACTATAGCAGCACGTTTTGTGTGCTAACAAATTGCTTGATCTTTTGGCAGTGACCGTGACCTCCACCTTTGATCTTTTTTTACTTTAAATCATAATGTATAAGACATATTGTTTTATCTACATTTATACCTAAATTCTCTGATTTTTACGTTTTTTTTCAATATAACCATCATGAACAGCGTTAGTTACTCTTATTGACTTGCGCCCAAACTGTTTCCAGTATAGGCCTAGTTAAATGCATGGTGAATTGAAGTATCGTTTTTCTCACACAGGCTATGCTGTGGCCGTTTACTGGTTAACTACACATTCCGGCTCGAGTGCATAATGCCGACAACAGCTATACGCTGTGTCGCCGACAGTAAAAGAGCACTTGTGGCATAATAGGTCTATCATAATCATATCACATCACAAAACAATTTGCTATGGCACTCTTCATTTTCTCAAAGGGGCGCCATCATATACAATCACTATAATTAACGCTAAGATACAATACAGTAAGCTTTAATTCGGCGCACGTGGGTGATGACTGTGGGCAGCAACTGCATTCCAAATTGCGGCTAAACCGCTGCAAATAGAAATATGGATACTATTGACATCTTATAGGAACTCGTCATTGCCCTATATAACGGTGCCATCGCCGACTTTCTATGACGTACGGTTTAGCCACAATACATATGTTACAGACGACAGACAGCTAAGTCGTATCCAAGGTTCGACCTAACGGTCGGCCAAAAATGTTTAAGCCCATTATTTTTTGTTGGATACAAGAAAGAGACGTTTCAACTTCTAAGCGGACGGTTGCTGCAGCTGATGTGATCTATAGAAATAAAAACATTTTTTATTTCTATGTTGTGACTATACTGCATGCGGTCTTGTCAAGTTGTACGCTCGTACAACAATAAACATTAGCTTAACACTCACTGTTCAACGAAGAATTAGACGTCAACGCGGAAGATTCTGCAGTGAGAACTGATAACAACCCGCGGCTATAGTGTCATGGGTTGCCGGTGTCAAGGGACAAACAGCCACAATATATCAATCTTTATTCACCAAAGAATAGTTTGGTAACAACAGGCAGAGACAGACAGACACAGAAACATACAGAATAAAGACAATGTCGAACACTGATCGACAGACAGACAGACAGACAGACAGACAGACACACACACACACCTACACACACACGCATACCCCAATCATACGTGACTTTGTATGAGACATGGAACTTGGTGGTCTTTTCATCGTTGGCGTTTGCGTCTTACCGGGAAATTTCAACCTCCACTTAGTTCGATTATTTTGTGGCGGACTTGTACAATCATGCTGCTCCGCACAAGAAGCAGCATCGAAATCGAAAGTCTGTACAGCAAATCCTCAACATGTACAGTTTGTTGTACCACTTGTTGTCCACCACGACAAATCGAAATAATGGAATCTGGGCTTAATTTACCGGGTTCTGCTATACACCTGGTCAACGAACAGCGACGAAAAAGCCTAAAGGATCGTGCAGCCGTTGTACAACGTACCGGTAGTCTTGCTTGGATAATCTTTAGTCCATAACAAAGTCGACCTGTCGGCAATCGGCATCAAAACGATTTTATACCCATCAGTAGTCAATATGTCAAATATTGAAGTTTTCTTTCTATAATACAACAGCAGGAACGACATCCAAAGCATCGGACTCGCATGACCGGAAAACTGAGGTCCAACACAAGACCATTGGTCGCCTATAACCCACACACTACTAAAGTTCGAAATATTACTGCAGTGAGCGGAAAGTGTAATTGTATAACGCCGTATAAATATTTTTTACGAAAGAAACGGCGTTCTCGTTGCATTTTTACTCAAAATTATCACTAACAATGCATATGGCCGATCTTAGTTGTCATTTGCGTCGTTGTCAGTGTTCAGAAGTCATCGGCGACGTCGTCGGAGTTGAATGGCGTCGTCTGTGGCTCTGCGGCAGTGAGCAGACCGTGCAGTTCGTCCAGTGATGAGTCCAGAGAAGACATCGTCGTCACGCAGCCGCGGTGATGCTCAGCCCACGGATGCGGCGGAGCCGGCTGCTGCTGCTGCAGCAAGCACACGACCTCCTGTCCGTCTAGGTTTGCTGGTCTGGGTGATGGAGTGTTGAGGGCACGTGCCGTCGCGTCATCGTCATCACTGGGGCCTGGCGGTCCAGACTCACCGAAACTATCACCAAGCGACAACCACCAGTCGGGAGGACGCAGCCCGACGCCGTAGACCGTCAGATCGAGGGAATCCGCTGCGTCGCTCACGTCCAGTGCGAAGTCGCCGAGGTCGTCCAGCATAGCGGGGTCGGTATCTGCGCATGCGCGGATCAGCTCGTCGAGCTCGTCGTCGTTGTCGTGGGTGCTGGAAGCACTGACGTCCGCGCCGCTGCTGGCGGCAGTGTCGGCGCGTCGTCGACGTGACTCGGCGTCGGACTGGTAAACTGCGTCAGCGGCGGGACAGCTCAAGCTTCGACCGAGGATCGTCGACCAACTCATGTCCAGCACGTCAGTCAGCGAGTCGTCCTCGTCAATGTCGTTCGGTACTTCATCGTCGTTGGTGGTCTGTTCGATAATCGGGTCTCGGTGGGTGGTCGAGCCTTTTGGTCGCTCTGGTCTCTCGTCAACCGTCGACCGTCGGCAGATCTTCTTTGCCGCCTGGCCTCCTGCCGCTGCCGTGGCGGTGGCGGACGTCGCTGGTCGCTTGCGGAAGAAGTCGCGGTCTACGATGGAATTGAACTCGGGGTTGACAGTCCAGTAGCTGCCCTTGCCCGGGTCGGTCTTCTCACGCTGGACTCGCACGAAGCACTTGTTCAGAGACAGATTGTGACGAATCGAGTTCTGCAGCATCCAGCACATTGATTACACCAAAGCTTAATTGTTTTAGAAAACATTTTAGCAGCAGCTGCTGGCGTGAGAGCGTTTTTGCTGCAGCTTCCCAATGAGTGACGTATTAGATGAATTAAATAAAAAAAAGCTTCAAACATGCTTATTCAAAGTCAGTAGGACGTAAAAAAACTTTAGTTTTAGCAACAGGCTTTGCCGTTAAAATACCCTTTTCGTTAATGGTTCTGAACAAGTATAAACTATAGTCTATTAAGCGATTCAACGCTGACGTGGTCCTAACAATAATATTATTTATTTTAAACATCTCTGTGACGATAGGCTAATAATGATGACGACGACGACAACTACGATAGAGAAGATAATGATGATAGTTTGCGAATAATAATGACCGCGGAAATATGACTGACATGAAAAACAGCAATTATGCAAGGGAGTTATAATCTCGCTTAAGTCAACCACCTATCTATTCACATTAATAATACTACACGGTGTTTCATAAAAGGACTCCTTTTTGTTTTTTTATAATTCACTCAAATGATGATACTAGTTGTAGCGAAAGAAATACTAATTCAAAATATTGCAACAAAATATGGCAGCTGACTAAATATTTTTTGCTAGTCTTGACGTAATGCTGAGGTCATAATGCGTCAAAGGTACAAGCTGGATAGTCTCAACTAGTTCTGTCAGTTGCTAACCTGCTTTGATGGTGAGCTTAGTCTGGTTCGCTAATGAAAAATGTTTATTGTGTCAGCACTAAGAAACATGGGGACATGAAATCAGGCGTCTTGCGATCCAAAAATACAACCATTTTGCAAGCTCGGTGTGCTAGTGCACTGTTTTGCTCGAACACGTAAAAGTCCAACTATCCCCACAGACACGTAAATGCCATCGCTTTGCATGTTTTTGTAACTGTAACTAAAACTTCAACAATTTGTCACGAATAAACCAAATTTTTCACCATTGGAGCAGGGTAGCAACTGACAGCACCAGTTGAGACTGTTTAGTTTGTACCCATGATACATTATGACGTCAGCATTACGTCAGGACTAGCAAAGAATATTTAATCAACGGCCATATTTTGTTGCAATATTTTGAATTAGTATTTTTTCAGCTACAACTGTTACACATTTTGTGTGAAATGATCATCATTTGAGTGAATTATGAAAAAAACAAAAAGGGGTCCTTTTTATGAAACACCGTGTAATTGCTGCCATCTGTGTGTGCCGTTTCAATGTGTTGTTTTGGGCACAAGGATAATATTGAGTTAAAATACACTTTGCATTAATGTCACATTTAATAGTTACATTAAAAACAGTAAAACTAATTTTGCATAGCACAATACAAAGATGAGATGTGATTGTGATCGGTTGTGCACATAGCTGACAGCCATATTACACTTAGTTTACGTTAATACACGGTGTTTCATAAAAAGGAACCCCTTTTTTCATAACTCACTCAAATGATGATTAATTCACACAAAATTTTTACCGGTTGTAACTGAAGAAATACTAATTCAAAATATTTTAGCAAAGTATGGCTGTTAATTAAATAATTCTTTGCTAGTCGTGACGTAATGCTGACGTCATAATGTGTCGTGAATACAAGTTCGCTCGTCTCAACTGGTGCTGTCAGTTGCTGAATAGCTACCCTGCTTCGACGGTGAACTTCATCTGGTTCGCTGATGGCAAACTGTTAAAGTTTCACCTCTGCAGCCACAAAATCACCTATAACAATCGCTTTCACACATTTGTGGCGATAGCTTGACTTTTACTCCTGATTGCAGCTTCCAGCAAGACAGTGCACCAGCACACAGGAGCTTGCGAGATGGTTGAGTTTCTAGCTCAAAAGACACCTGATTTCAAGTTTCTTTGTTGCTTAATGCTAATGCTGACACGATGAACATTTTTCATCAGCAAACCAAATTAAGTTCACCATCGAAGCAGGGTAGCAACTGACAGCACCAGTTGAGAGAAGCAAGCTTGTTCTCACGATACATTATGACGTCAGCGTTACCTCACGACTAGCAAAAATATTTAATCAACAACCATTTTTGTTAAAATGATTTGAATGAGTATTTTTCAGCAACAACTGACAAAAAATTGTGTAAATTGATCATTATTTGAGTAAATTCTAAAAGAAACTAAAAGGAGTCCCTTTTTGTGTCAAGATAAGCCTTTACTGTGTATTTGTAGACCGATGGAAAATGGTAATTGGATTGTTTAATCATGCTCTGTGTTGCTTTTATGTT
>Ga0209454_1003851_pt1 | contig 10968 bp, 6 predicted proteins | sample WorMetHERISLAND1_2_FD_187400 | JGI IMG/M metagenome (GOLD analysis project Ga0209454, IMG submission 187400) | Marine gutless worms symbiont microbial communities from Max Planck institute for Marine Microbiology, Germany - Olavius geniculatus... | ecosystem: Host-associated > Annelida >...
CAGAATTTTCGCCAGTGTATTTACGATACATTTTATTACCCATATATATTTGTTCGTGAAACAAACTCAGTTTAATTCAACATTATTAATATCTGTATTTGCGCCATAATCACATCAAAGTTGTTGAAATTGGTAAACGTAATTTATACAGAAATTTTGGCATCCCAAAAAGGCGCCCCCTCTAAAATCGGCGGCCCGGTGCGGCCGTACCGTTCGAACCGTGCTAAAGCCGGAGTAAAAAGAGATTGCCATTACTGGGGTATAATCAGTCATTTTTGACAGGTCAAGGTCAAGGTCAAGGTTAAAGGTCAAATGTCATCAAGTGCATTTGGCGATCTAAATTAGACCTAAATAGATTCAACTAGACCTAGATTTCTTGTATATATGATGAAACGCACAAGTTCTTTCTACAGGCCGGCCACGCGTGAAACGGTTGCATTATCGATATAGACTTGCCGCTTACGCTAACAAACACTGATGACGAGTTTTTAAGAGTATACCAACATTAATGACATTGAATGACTCTGAACCTCCATAAGAAGGGGTTTTAGTGTTTTTTGCGATTTTTGGCTGCGGCACTTTAAGACTGAATTGAGACGAAATAAGAGATAAACCAAGACAATCTGCAAACAGGAACTGCTGCTAATGTAGGCTTTTGCGCGTCTCATAAGCATTAGCTCAGATTTCTTGTATTTTTATACGGCTCTTAGTGTTCGAGCTAAGAATAAGTACGTAAAAGAAAGACAGACAGAGACGGACGGACGGAAGAATCAAACGGACATACGGACGAGCCGAACGCTATTAATAAATATTGAGCTCATGGCCTATTCGCGTTTAACTGTGGAATCGTAAATTCTCACATGATCACGGGGCTGCAGTATGATGTAGCACTTATCATTCGTTATCTGTCGCCGCCAGAAACAGTGAGTGCCCGGTGGGCTTACGAGGGATTTCCATATCTAACGTAAGCAACGTACGCAACGCAAAAAAGTAACGCAACAAACGCTGCAGCTAATGCAAAAAGCGTGCAACTGGCGTAGCTGACGTAACGACCGCTTCTGTTTTTTTGCACTTTGGACGTCCAGATGTCATTAGTCAACGAGCTTTGATGGCTACTTTTCTAGCGTTCACATTGCGTTTCTTGCCATGTACTTTCTGGCGTTCGCTGCGTGCGTCGCATTTGCGTTGCGCTGGATGGAAACTCCGCTTTATACCCTTATGCACGACTCGCTATCACGTTCGCGCACCTGCCTTTCAGCCGTTTACGACCTAGCATTGTCCTGTCCGTGTGTCGCTCGTGACAGAACGACAGACCCTACGCGAGTTCTGTGCGTGTGAATGCGCAACACGCCGCATCGCTGGACGCGCTCGCAGCTGCTGCAGTTGCATTTTTTCATATCATTCACAGGCATTTGACTGATGCAAACGTAAGTAAAGTCGACGTAATGACATCATGAGGGCCGTCGTTGCATGTAGAAATAGAAAAGTTGTTAAATTTTTAAAATGTGCTAGTGCTTTGTAATTTGTTTTTAGCGTATGTGTAACTAGGTCTAAAACATTTCTGCAATATTTTCATATTAGTTCTACAATTACTGTAGTAATTAATATCGTACACGCGCTTTCGATTTACACCGAAAGCAATGACTTTAGTGGATGATCTTGCACACCAAAAAAATGTTTTATTAATTTTTTTTGCGATGTTAGCCTGCGACACATATTTCAAGAGTGAATGGCGTTTAAATGGCTGCAGATAAACCAGAACCACCTGCATATAAAATTTTTATCATCAACTTATTAGTGTCTACTATTTTATGATTTGCCGTCTAAGTAGGTGTTATATTTTGGAGGACGCTAAACATGAATGGGTTAAACGTAAATTTCAACAGTGCAAGTCTCGACTCTCTAGGTTCAAATAGGCCTGCGCACGCGGACATCAAACACAGGTGCCCCCCCCTTCCACAAAAGTCGTTATTTTACCGCTGTCGGCTCGTCTAGCGTACGTGAAGACGGTTGCAGATACACATAGCTTGCCGGTTATCGTTACAAAACTGCCGACGAGCTTTTAAGGGGTATTAATAATGATGACCTTGAACGACCTTGAACCTTAAAAATACAGCATATTCATGATTTTTTTGCAATTTTGGCTGCGGCGCACACCTCAAGAATGAATTGCGACAAAATGACTGGAGATCCAAGACAATTAGGCCTATTAACCTGCAAACAGGAACTGCTATAGGATATCGCGCGTTTGATGAGTATTAGGCCTAGCTCAGATTTTTTGTTACACTTACGACTACCTCAAGACAGCCAGTGTGTTACGGTAAATTTATCAGTTTTGTGTTGTGTACGATTATCCTACGATATTCCTAGTCGTGTCTGTCGATCGAAACCTAAATATGATGGTTAGTTTTCAGCAATACACTGACAATATACACTACGCCATTGAAACCAATACGAACTATTATAATATTGCAGGATTGTTATGCGTCGTCCAACGCTCAAGACGGCCAGTGTGCTGCTGGCGCTGCTGATAATTCTTACCGCCGACGTCACCACAGCTGCATCGCGTCGACGACGAGGTATACGCAATTACAGTTACGTCGTGTATTATGATGTATTTGACGCACGGCACAGCGGCGCCTGGCTTAAAATATTTTTTTCTGACAGACAGCTGCAGCTGCAAGTTTCCGACAGAGGAGATATGGGTGTTTAAAATTACAGTTTTTTTCCTTAATTTTCGGAAATAAGGGACTTTCAACCCCACACTGTCTTTTATAGTTGGCACGGGATAATATCCTATAGGCTGTATGACCGGTCAAATTTTGTCACCGGTTAAAAGCGCCCAGTCATGACCGGTTGACCCTCACAGGGCCGGATATTTGACCGGACACCGCCAGGAACAGCTTTAGCCAGTACGTACAAGCACTGGTGCTCATAGGTACCAAATAAGACTGCTCGTCGTACCGTCGCAGGAACAGGAAGCCGCAGGAACGGCGGCAGCCCGGCAACTGACGAACTGAACCGTAGCAAGTGCGTATGGATACGCCAGTCAGCCAACTAGCACGTCAAGCCTAACAATCAGCCTGGCTATGACGGTGCAGTCGGCAAGTTTTTTTGCTTGCCTGTCGGAATCTCGAATTTACCACTCATATGATAGCCTACGCTAATTTTTGGTGTTCATTATTGTCACAGTTATTTAAAATGCTAACTCTAACCCAAACACTATAATCCTAATCCTAATCTTAACCCTATCCCTAATGCTAAGCCCTAAACACTACACCATAAGATTGACGCTAATTTTAGTTAGTAGCGCGTATACTGTATTTAATGTCATTCGCTAAGGGGCGACTGCGATTTTTCGTTTTGATCGGTCCTGTATGCTATCTGGCCGGCTGCCAGTCAAATAGTCACCGCGTTTGTGGTTTGCCTGAACACCGCAGACCAACCGCAGATCATCTCAAATCTGATAAATTTGCATTGCACTTTGTAATGCAAAATAATGCAAAGACTGCATTATCGGACTGCTTCTACAAAATATTCGGGATACACGAAGTCGTCGAAGGAAATGGGGAGGAAAGAGAAAAAGAGAGATGAGAGAAAGAGAGGGAAGAAAAGAAAGGGAAGAAATTCACATTTCTGGCTATGCCACTGACTTCGGTTACCGTTGTTAGCTTGTTATACGGTTTGTTTCTTGCGAGTTGCAGGGCACAAGAAGAAGGGGACCGGCGTGGATGTGATCGGTTCGATAGAGTTTGACGAGCACCACGAGAGACACGACTACGGCGGGCTGGACTATACCAATCACCTGTTCAAGAAACGCTTCATTGACTACGAACATAGCGACAGCAGCAGCAGCAGCAGCAATGACCACGACCATTACTGAGATGATCAATAGTTTGCGACATTGTGTCCTCTTCATTGTGACCAGCGCACACACTCAAAGCATTAATTTGTTCATTGGATGAAATCGACAATCAGATACAGTTGTTAGAAATATGTAACCATCAGGGACGAATTAAAGTAGACAGTCGGGGGCGTCGCGAATGAAATAAAGGAGGGACAGGAAGTTGCAATTTTTCGACAGACGGCTGCTAATTTACGTCAGAGGAGATTACGGATTCTCATAATTTTAAACTTGCCCCAAAATTTACCCAAAATGGGACTGATCGGTGACAAAATTTGTATTTTGGGGAAAAATTTTACGCTGTTCCCACGACAACACATAATACAGTAGTGCGTGTGTGCGTCTGTTAGTGCCCAGCGGGTCTACAATTTTGTTCTTCTGGGCCTATTAGTTATTGTTATACCTCAGCGCAAAATACCTGCACGCGACTGGTCCAAATCGCGTCACATGACGCAATGTTGACCGGTGGGCAATAGTTCACCACAATGTGAGCGGGCAACATCGAAGCGTTGAAATGACTTAAATTTTGTTTGAATGATATTTGTTTAATTTTTTTTGTTTCGGTTTTGAGGTTAAACAAAACAAATAGTGACTGACGTCGAGGTCATTATTAATAATTTTTTCCCTCGATTCGTAGCATGTGGCTACCGGTCTCCAACCTCTAGGCGCATTTTAAGAATCTTTGGCCAAAAAAATTAATGATGACCTCGACGTCAGTCACTCTTTGTATATTAGCGTCGTATTTTGTTATTTCTGTTGCTAGTGTAGGCTAACTCTCTTACAGATCACTATAAACTGCAGAGCCGGTCGATCAGTAGCCCAAAGTTAAACTACAGCATTTTACGTTTCGTATGAAATAATATGGAGCTGCCGAGTTACCTATAAAACAGCATATTGTATACATAGGCCTACTGTATGTCAGCGTCATATTCTCATCAATTCACCAGCTCAATCTGTTACACCTCCTCTTGTTCTGTTCTTGGGTGTTGATCAAAAAAAACTACTCACAAGAGTCGTCTCATTTGTTTCCGAGTAGTCCCGACTATAAAAGTATCGTGCAGAATCAAGTTATCGCAGACATCCAACATTGTTTCCCACTGTTTTCGGAGTGACTTTTTGGAGTGATTGATAATGTTAGTATATCTCTGTTAATTCTATTATTCAATTTATTCAGTACACCATCTTGCACAATTACCATTATTGTGGTACATGTATTTGTATTTGTATCGAATGCCAAGGGCATTTCAAAAATATTGTATTTATGACGCAAATGGGCAAAATATTACACAACAGGCTATACTGCATAATACGACAACGTGTTTAGTATATCACAGCGAATATATTATACAACGTCTAAATGATGACTAGTTGCAGTGGCGCTCCATTGCTAATTACTAGCCCATAATGTAAGGTGCTTTTTTGCTGATCATGAGCAATTTTGGCTTGGAACAAAAGCAGAGCACCAACTCATAAAACAGTTATTTCACATGCACAAAATTTGCTCTTTTGTCTAAAAACCTGTGCATGATGAACACTTGAACGGGGTCTGCCTGCGCCTGTAAAAAAACTACCAACACTCCTTAGCATCTTGATTGGAATAGAAAGGACCACAAAGAAGGGAAAAAACGAGTAGAAAGGGGATGGTAAAAAACGAGGACAGCAGAGCAAGAGAATGACAAACATCCACTGCCTTGTTGTGTATGCTACTGTACTGAACAACAACGTAACAAAGATAATTAACTGATCTGTATTAATTCCATAACATGCAAATTCATGAAATTAAAACAAAACAAAACAGTTCATTTCATCATGCACATGTAATCACGACAGTAAAGTCCCTTATATTATACTGCCAGGCAGTGGCGTCGTGGTCGGGGGACGCTAAATTTTGGGCTGTCGAAAAATTTTGGTCCAAAAGTGCAAGACTAAAAACCCCCATTTTGAGAAAACTAAGAAACAAAATTAGAATTCCCAGCACCAATAATTAGGGACCAACTTAATTCACGATTTCACGGCCGTGACATTTTCCATGAAATTGACCTCATTCCGTGAAAAACGCTGATGTCCGTGAAATCCGTGATTTTTCATGAATTTTAGCGCTTTTAGTTTAATTTATGACAATTCCAGAGTTTTATCAGCAGCTTTTGTACAAATGTTGCTGTTTGCCACGTGTCGCACTTCAGCACTAAGTAGTTGACATTGACTGTCTTGAGTCTTGACTTAGTGTAGTAAATATTCGTTGTTCTGACATTTCTTCGTTTGCATTAGCGCAGCACCTCGAAATAACGTCTATGGGGCCCATGAATTTCCGAAACTCTTTCTGTGAATTTTCTGTGAAATTTGACACATTTTAAAAATTCTGCCGTGAAATCATGCATTTTTTCCCGTGAATTCAGTTGGTCCCTACCAATAATCTCTTCTGTCAGAAATTTTCAGCTGTCTGTCGGAATTCTGCAGGAAATTTGCAGCGTCCACGACGCCAATGCTACCACTTAAAATTCATTTCATAAACAGAACTTTCATTCGAACAAAAACAACATTTAATGAATAAAGCATAAAAAATTCATAAAGCTGTCGATAAATCCACAGTATGAACTAACAGCCATAACCATTCAACATTTTTGAGGCGGCGTCACAAACAAAACATAAACAACAGCGAAATGTGCTGAGTAAAACTTGAGACAAAAACATGCTGAAGAATTATGATTAGACTGAGGTCTACTGCAGCCTAGTTTTACAGCAATCTAATAATAATAATAATAATAACACAATAAAATTTATACAGCACAGAGGCACAAAAGTTTCTAATGCACTAGTGTTACATTTAACATCTGCCTATTTTCAGCAGTACACATAACAACAAACACTTCATTATCTACAGCACAAATGCAAGGAATTACTGACTGAGCAGAATACTGGAAACTTCATAACACTATACATCACTCTACCAGTAAATATGGCAAATCAAGGATCAGATATAACACCACATTCTACTACGTGCATAATCTTGGCCTATCTTCAACAGCTGTTTGATCTTGTTAAATAATTTTCTGCAAGATATGCAATATTTCTATTTTCCACACACCAAGGGACTTAGATTTTTCATTTAACCTCAAAAGCAAACTTTTGATAATTGTTAAAGCAGAATCTTATACAGTTGAAAAAGCAATCCTAACCAATACCATCATGTATCACATGAAATAAATGCAAATACACAGCATAATACAGCTTCAAGTCAAATCCCATCACATAAGCCTATCATGCTTAATTGAAGTCCGACAAACGATAGATCGCACACAAAATAACCACGTTAGTAACATCAAATGACTTGGCCTAGCCCACGGCCACATAGTTTATTGGCAAATGCACAGAGTTCCAACAAAACCTAAATGGTTATCAGACGGGCCTGGGTTCAATACCGGGGGTCTGCCGAATAAACTTAAGCCGAATAATTAACAAACATGCGCAGAAATTAATTTATGAAATAGATAGGAGGTTTTAGTGTCCTCTATAACCTGTGACCTTTAGTGCCTCTGAACCTATTACCGTACAACACTTTGCAAATACATACATTCAACAACAATATAGCAGTCCACATAGGCCACTTTGGGTCTATCCTGAACAGCCTCCTAACTCAAAAAAACAAAAAAGAACGTAGAAAACCAAAATTAGACATGAACAAGTCATGCACTGTCAGCTGTATCACTTGAATAATGAAGAAAGAAAACCTTGACGGGTTGTGGCAGAGTTGAAAATGAGTTTCTGGGTCACAGATCAACAGTTTTAACAAGGTCAGGTCAGGCCAGGTCAAGCAAGAGTTAAACCCTACAGGTCTTAGTCCTATCGGATTTTCATCAGATATTTCAAAGCATACAACTTACTGGGTCAAATACTTCAAGGTCAGATTGGGTCAGTGGTCAAAAATTTAGAGGCCATATCAGAGAAGGTGGTTTCTATTAGCAGTCGTCGCTAACAAAAAATCTGTCTCATTTGACAGCCTTGCTACAAAAAATCCAACGTGCAACAGCCATTCAGTGTTGCTCTGTTTCAAGAAAATTTCCATCACACATAGTGGCTGTTGATTAGGCGCCAGTTGATGACGATTTTCCAGTTCTTTTTTCACCATTTCTGACTACGATTAGCTGTTACTAACACTGACACAGCAACGACTTCAATGAACTTCATCAGCTGATTCCATACCTTTATCGTTTATACATAACCACAATCATTAACTCTCCATGCACGACAAAAATTGCTGCTAATGGTAACCAGTTGATGGCAACCATTAACGGTTTCAATTGCAATAATAAAAACCATCTTGTCCGTCAACAGCTTTAGAACCATTTCAACTCTGGTCAAGTTATACACAAAAACAGTTTTTGGCTCTCGAATATGCTGACAGTCGGCACACACAGACAGCAGACTGACTATTGAAGTCACAGTTATGATCAAGCGAACATTTGCTATTATCAGCAGTTGGCAATGGGTCGATGAGTGATGTAGTACTGTATTGTCAGGACCTTGCCTGTATCACAAACGTCTGCAACACATATAAACCATTAGATGACAGTTCCAGTATTATATATCACCGCAGAAGTAATAAACATTGTAAAGTTTTTTTTATTCTTGCCGTATTTTTTAAAATTTTTCCAACAGTGTTTTACTTTTTTAAAAACTTTCACTGAAATTTTCATCAATCGCTTCAAGAAGCATTTTTGAAACCACCGAAATGAAAAGTGGCGACAGTTTACTTAGACAGTCTAGTGACATTACTCTTATGACCACACGATTGAACTGAAATTGAACAAAGTGCTCTTTCCCTCTAGTTCCAGTTATACTGCAACTACAACATATGGCATCAGACAAAAGATTGAACAAATTAGGGCTAATGCATTTATTCAACGATTTTTTATTCTTGCCATATTATCTTTTACGTTTTTTGAAGTTCTTTATTTTTTTCTGGAACATTTTTTACATCTATGACAATCACAATCCTATATCACATAGCTTGTTTCTGCCTTTCAGGAAGGTTCATAATATACAGCAGTATGGTCACAAAACCATGGTCTTGATATTAAAACTGGTCACAACGGAAGAATACAGTCCTCTTTTTAATCATCCTGTTTAAACATGCAATGCATATTTAACTGCAGATGTTTGTTTGCTGTTATGATTAGCACCATAACCATATCTTGACCACAATCTTGGTTTAAAACTCCATCAGAAATTTTGGTTTTGACAGCATCGCTGACAAAAAGATAACAGCAAGCTGCAAAAGCGTCTATAAACTGCACAGATGAGTGATCAGTTATATATATCACAGTTCAAAGAGTAATAAAACTACCTTGTAATAATTCTGAAACAATTTCATATCTGATACCAGCATACGACAAAAGTCCTACAACAGTGCAGAAATATGCAGCTCGTCCACACAAAACAGACTTATTTTCCACAATCATTACACTATTTATGTACCAGTTCATGTGGAATAATTAGTAGCAAAAATCATACAGTAAGTCATAAATAAAACATGTAAAACAAAAATAAATCAGAAATACAAGAAAACTACAATATTTCAGTTAGTGTACCTTAATGCATACATCATAGAGAAATGGTACGTCAAAATAGCAAGATCACCAATTCGTGTACAAAATGCAACATAAAATTTATGAGTTATTACGGCCGTACACTCTCTATACTTGCACCTTCCAAATGCTACAAACTTTAGTTATCCAAATCGTTTGTGCATCTTTAGCATATGCCAACTGTCAACCACACTGGCATTTAGCCTACAGTATTAAACGGCATATAACTCGAGCGTTATTAGAACACAACACACACCTGAATAGCTGGTGGAGACATATTATGTGTAGGCAGACAGTCTGCTTGTAAAAATAATATAAAGTCATCGCCCTAACAAAAGACATAAAAAAGACAATCACTGTGCATAAGCACTAGATGACCGACTAGATAAATCGTAAAACAGTCTACTAAAATGCGAAATACCTACAAAAATACCAGCTACTAATGCAATTGCATTCTTATCTCATTTCTTCCTTGCTGCTGATCTCACTCTCTGGAATAAACTCTCTGAGAACACTAGAGCTGCTAGTAATCTAAGCACTTTAAAATCCAGATTAGGACAGATTGGAACCAACACAGCACTTGAGATTCAAAATGACAATGTGACAACTGCTGGCACAATGCCAATTATTTTTCTAGATTAGATTAGATTAGAATGCTGGCAGAAATGTGAACAAGAAGTTAAGCCAATACATACACGTTTGTCATGAACAGTCTTGAGACAGCAGGCACATTCATTCAACACCTGCAACGCATTATGATGACGAGATGAAACGTGTCAGACAAGTATTTATCAGTTGTTTATTAACACTCCTTGCTTCAGTGCTGTTATGCTAATGTTCGAGTGGGCTACAAAAAGTCCCGCTCCAACAATTCCTGAAAGCATACTGGCAAGGACAAGCATAACTTGGAACAAATCCAAACTAAGTTGTTAGAACATGATGCACAGTGACATGCTGTATATGTCTTTGTTCATGCAGTGGCCCTGGTGTATTCAGCTGTTCAAAAATTACCACCGCAGCACAATGTAATTTCCATGTCAGTTATAACCACTTCGGCTCGTATCATTTATCACAAGCTGACGAAATACCTGCACGGTCTGTGCATCGGTGAGGTCAAAGGTCGGCTTCATTGGTGCGAGGAAACAGGCCGGGACGATATGCTTATAAATAAACTCACTGAACCCCAGGATACTCTGTTCTGCACCTACAACATTCAGACATCAAAATAATATCAAATATTAAGTAAGTACGTTTTACTATTTCAACAGCAGCAGAATACTGCTAGATTCCACAGCCACGTGCAAATATGCAAGTGTAATGTATTATATAGTATATCATCATCATCATCATCGACAACCGTGGGCTCAATGCCCGTTGGTGTCTGACGCCATTGTTACTATCGCTGCCCACAGCTGCCTATCTAGGGCAGCGTGGCTTAACTCCTGCAGGGTTGCCCCACACCACTGCTCAATGTCATCT
>Ga0209454_1003852_pt1 | contig 10967 bp, 9 predicted proteins | sample WorMetHERISLAND1_2_FD_187400 | JGI IMG/M metagenome (GOLD analysis project Ga0209454, IMG submission 187400) | Marine gutless worms symbiont microbial communities from Max Planck institute for Marine Microbiology, Germany - Olavius geniculatus... | ecosystem: Host-associated > Annelida >...
CCGCGGTACTTGTCATCTCAATGGCATTGAATCATTCTGGTCGTAGGCCAAACGGAGGCTTGCAAAATTCAATGGTGTTCCCAGACATACGTTTCATCTACACCTCGAAGAATGTGAATTCAGATTCAATCATCGGGAGGAAAACTTATATGATATAATACTCATTTTACTGAGAGAAAATCCTCTCTAAAGTTATCTAGACCCTTTAATATAACGTGCCTAGGAGTTTTTTGACGCATATCAAACGAATATCCTACTTGAGTTTCCCAGTCGATAATTTCTGGTTCTCCCAACCATAAATTTGTGAAGTCCTTAACTTGCAGGATGTCGTTCAGTTCCTATTCTCCTTTCCCATGGTTCACATGCTCGTCCTCGTACCCCCAATTATAGATTGCATATTCATCACTATAAACCATAGTCCCCGGTTGCACAGCGGCTGTTAGGAGTGGCTCAATGGTTTTCTGACGGACATCGGGAAGCATTTGAATCACCACCTCACCACCTCACCACCTCACCACCTCACCACCTCACCACCTCACCACCTCACCACCTCACCACCTCACCACCTCACCACCTCACCACCTCACCACCGCGTTGAATTATCCCCAAAACGGGTTCTCCAGGGTTCCCCGACCGCGAGCACCCTTCAGCTTCAAATCCAGCGCTTTCGCGAGCTGTTCATCAGACAAATTCAGTCCCCTTAAATTATCCAAACTGTGAGCGCTTGATGGTGACCGGAAAAGATGGTGCCGGTAAGATCATCGAAACGCTTTCCGTAGTCGTTGCAGTCATAACACTGTCGGGGGTAGTGCGTCAGTTTGGGCGCATGTGCATACGCATGGTTAGGTTTTGCCGGTTCGCTGACGCCCTGCGGATGTTGGGCTAAGCGATGGACAAAACGGCGGCGGGCTGTGGCTCGCCGTCGCCAGAAGGTGTAATTGTTCAAACTGACGCACTACCCTGTTGGGCACACCCTTGACAACCCGACGGGACTCACAAAACGGACACCGGCTTCCTTCGGGCCGGCGTAATTTCCGTACCCTGTCATAACACTGGCCATCATCAATCAATTTTTTCGGAAGTCTGTATTTAGCGAAACCCTCAGTCCCGAGCTAAGGGTCTAGCGGGCCTTTTTCAGTGGGGTTTCGCTAAGTACATACTTCCGAAGTTATTTTATGGACCGGAGGTAAATTGGACTTGCATGGGAACAGAGTATCTACACACAAGGCGAGGTCCGCGCGGGTTAGCCTTCGCCACCGACTGCAAACACCAGCGCCCCACGATCATACCGGCTTGAAGCTGCCGCCGGATCAAAACCTGTCGTTTCGGCCGCCGAGGTATGTTGACTCTCAAGAAGATCCGCGTAGCGGACCCCAGGCTAACCACTTGATCGACCGTAGGGTCCGCTGTGCGGACCGCGGGCGTAACCGGTTAATTGAACCTAGGGTCCTCTCCTTGATCGAGCATAGGGTCCACTGTGCGGACCGCGGGGGTGTTGCGGCTCAACCCGGCAGCTTGCGTTCGCAGCTCCGCGTCCTTGGCCTGCACAGCGCGGGCGTTTTCCTCCCGCTCCAACCGTATCCGCTCGGCCAGATCGGGGTTGCCCAGGGCCAGAATCTGGGCCGCCAGATAGCCTGCGTTCTTGGCACCAGGCTTGCCGATGGCGACGGTGGCCACGGGGATCCCCCCCGGCATCTGCACCGTGGACAGCAGCGAGTCCATCCCCTGCAAAGGTCCGGCATCCAAGGGGATGCCGATCACCGGCCGGAGGGTGAGTCCGGCGACGGTCCCGGCCAGGTGGGCCGCCAAGCCGGCCGCCGCGACGAAGAGGGCACAGCCACGCCCTTCCGCGTCCTTCACATAGGCATGGGTGGCGGCCGGCGTGCGATGAGCGGAGGTAATCTTCACTTCGTACGGAATCTCCAGCTTGGCCAGCACGTCCAGGGTGGCCTGCATGGTGGGCAGATCGGAATCGGATCCCATCAGGACCGCAACGAATGGGGTAGTCACATCGAATCTCCTCGGGTTGGTTGTCCGTACCCGTTGCACGCGAATCGTTCGGAAAGCAAGGGGCAACTTCGTCAAAAAAACGGGCAGCGCTCAATATGTGGCGATCGTGCCATTATTCCATCGAAGTCCGATCCTGCGTTATTTGGTGTTGCCCGCGAAGGCGTTTTGGTGGCGGTTAATATATAAGTGATATATTAGCCGACAGATGGCAACAATTCGGTATTATAGCGGTGCAGGAAGGGTCTTAAACACAGCTCATGCATACGCCTGTATTTGGAACAGGATAGGGTCTTGCGTACGACGCGTGCCAAATGCCGGCGCAAGGTATTGTTCCATCGTTCGACATGGGCTGCTTCTCCCGTTTCTTTAGCCACGGGGCGATGTTGCTCATCTGGAATCACAGCTTGATACGCGTTCCAATCGTCGCTGAAAACCGTGGCTTTTTTGTACGCGGGTAGTTTGCGATCCCAAGGTATTCGGCATGTCTTTTCACTCTGATCACCGCAGGTATCAGCCACAACTTGTGGGGTTTCTCTATTCAGTGTAATCCAAACTTTGATGGCGGTGCGAAAGACAAACGAGCATAATTCATCCATTTCCAACACGGGTGTCTACTTGATGTCAACGGGTTTCAAGGGGTGGCAGCTGGTCCGCTTTTTTTTAACCATGCACTCGACGTATGTCGACAGATCCCATGAGTCCGTTCGATCCCGCGCATGCCGGACCATTCTTGATAAGTGTTTATCATGAGTTCTGTTTCTTCCTCCGCATAGCGCTCTCGAGGTTCAAGTACGCCGTAAGCACCACAGGTTTTACAATGATATTGTGGATTACCGTACCCATTCGTACCATTTTTGACAATTTCTTTGTTGTGACATTTACGGCAAGTCCGTACTTTCGTTTCAGTTATCATCGTTTACCGTCGTATTGTTCGTCCTTCCAGCGCCGCAGGGCCGTGAAGACCTCCGCACCGGTGATCAAGGACTTGCCGGCTGCGGCCTCGGCGGCGGCTTTAACCGCCGGTATCCCGGTGCGCAGAAAGGGATTAGTCGCCAGCTCTTCGCTCAGCCGGGATGGGACGCTGGGCCGGTCCAGCACGCGGAGATCGGATACCGCCTGCTTCCGTCGGGCGACGGCAGTGCTCTCAGGCTCGACCCAACCGGCGAAGCCCAGGTTGGCCAGGGTATACTCATGGGCGCAATAGCAGAGGGTTTCCACCGGCAGGGCGGCGATGTGTTCCAGGGAAGCGGCGAGCTGCTCGAAGGTGCCGTCGAATACACGCCCGCAGCCGGCTGCGAACAGGGTGTCGCCGCAGAAGAGGACACCGGTACCCAGATAAGCGATATGGGTCGAGGTATGACCCGGTATCGCTAAGACCCGGAATCGCTCGCTGAGATCCGGGAGCTCGACCGCATCGCCCGCGCGGACCACACGAGCAAGGGCGCGGATCCGCCGGTCCTCGGGGCCGAAGACCCAGATCTTGGGAAACGCCGCCCGCAGCGCCTCTACGCCGCCGATGTGGTCGTAATGGTGATGGGTGACCAAGACGGCGCTAAGCTCCAGCCCCTGCGCCTCCAGGACCGCCAGTACGGGCTCCTCGTCCCCGGGGTCTACCACCACAGCTTGGGTACTGCCCGATTCCTTCAACAGCCAGATGTAGTTGTCGTCGAAAGCCGGTATGGGGCTGATCTCGAGCATGGACTGCATCCTTAAAAAGGCTGTATAAAAACTTTCGGAAGTATGTACTTAAGTAAACCCAAACGATAACCGCTCACTGCGCCGCCTCCGGCGCATTCCGGTCACACTCCTTCCGCTCGCCCTTCTCTTCCTTCTCAGGCTTCGGCCAGCCTTCCTTTGGGCGTTTCTTGTGGAGCGCCTTGCCGACTGCGGATTCCCAATCGTCGTCGATCTTGACACGTTCTGGTTCTGGGCCTCTTTTCTTGTTGTCGGCGGTCATCTTGCGGCCAACCTATTCTTTCATTGAGATAACGCTTTCCGCAGGATTTTCGCATTTGTAACTCACGTTGAAAATGTGAGTCGCGAGCCTTAGCCAGTTTACTCGATCTGCCGTTTCCCAATTCCCGTCCGGCGTGGGCAGAGTATCGACAAATCCCTGCAGCAAAGGAGGTAAGCCCGACAACGCCTTGACTTGATTTGACGAGTCCGAAATTGCTTGCCGTTGAAACTTTCAACCTAAAAGTTCCACTCGCCATGGACTGCCCAAGGTAAGCGGCAAGTTAGGTGCGATCGCACTGTGTTCCCGCATTCTCATGGATCGCTTGTGCAACAGAAATCGCTTCACCAGTTGGGCCAAGTGGCGCTGGAGCGGAATCGCTCATGGCGTACCGGATGCGGTTCAGCATGAATAGGGAGGACTTATAGGACACGCCGGTCTGACGATGGATTTCGAGGGCGCTCACCCCTTTCTTGCTGGTGGAAGCGCGCCGGCGGGGGAGAAGAAAAACATCGACTGGCTGGCCGCCCAACGCCTTCGGAATCGGAATCGGGATCGAAACCCCGATTCCGACTCCATCATTCTCTGCGTCTCTGCGCGAGACCGGTTCCATTCCGATCCCGAGAAGGAGGTATCAGGATTTACGCTTCGCTGCACTAGAGAGCGTTCTCAATTGAGTCAAATCCTCGCCGAGAACCGAAGTCGGGTCTTCTCGGTTCCCGAGTACTCCCGGTTTTCTCGCAGACTTGCCATCCATAGCGTCTGGATTCCGGCATCCTAGCCGGAATGGCGGCCTGGTTGCCGGCTCCTACGAGTTACTGCCTTTCAATAGGGCTTCAAGTTATTGATTGAGAACCCCCCTTAGGGAATGGTGAGCACCTGACCGATGCGAATACGGTCGCCTTCGAGGTGGTTGGCGTTGCGCAGGGAAGTCAGACTCACGTCGTAGTGTCTGGCGATATCCATGAGGGTGTCACCGCGGTTGATCACGTGATGACGCCCCTTGCTTTTACCTCTGCCGGCAAGCTTGGTTCCCGGCGGTGGATGGCGGGCGAAATAGGATCTGATGCCGGCCAATATAGCACCGGCAAGCTTCGCCTGATGCTTGTCGCTACGCAGACGCTTCTCCTCCTCCGGGTTGGAGATGAAGGCGGTCTCGACCAGAATGGAGGGTATGTCCGGCGATTTGAGGACGACGAAGCCCGCCTTCTGAACCTTGCCCTGGTGAACTGCCCCGACCTTCCGGAGGTTGGCGAGCACTCGATTCGCCGCCAGGTTGCTGTGCTCCAGGGTGGCATTCTGGGTCATGTCCAGGAGTACAGTGGCCAGGAGGCCGTCGTTCTCGCTCAGGTCGACACCGGCGATGAGATCGGCACGGTTCTCTCTGTTCGCCAGCCACTTGGCGGTCTCGCTACTGGCCCCGCGGTGGGAAAGGGTGTAAACGGACGAGCCGCGCACCCGCCAGTCGCGGAAGGCATCGGCATGGATCGAGACGAACAGGTCCGCCCGGTGCTTGCGTGCCAGCCTGATACGTTTGCGTAGGCGAATAAAGTAATCGCCGTTGCGTATCAGCACCGGACGCATACCCCGTTCCTTCTGCATCAGCCGCGCCAGCTTGCGGGCAATCCGCAGGGTAATATTCTTCTCCCGCGTGCCCCCGGCACCGATGGCACCCGGGTCTTCGCCCCCGTGCCCGGCGTCGATGGCGATGACGACGTCCCTCAGTCGGGTCCGGCCGGGAGGCCGTGGCTTGCCGCCCTTGGCCTGCTTCCCTGCCGTCCTTTTCCTGACCGGAGCCAGATCCACTACCAGCCGATGGCCATACTGCTCGTTGGGCTGCAGCAGGAAGCTCTTGGCGCGGACCTGTTGCTTGAGGTCCATCACCAGACGCAGATCATTGCCGCCACGGACCCCGCTGCGGATGCCGATCAGCAGGGGCTCGTTGGCCTTTATGGTCGGCAGCTTGTCCTTGAGTCGGGCGTCCGGGACATCGATGACCAAACGGTATGGATGCTCGAGGGGAAAAATCTTGTGGGAGACCGGCGCCGCGGTATCCAGCACGAACCGGGTTCGATCGGGCGCCGTCCAGATGCGGGCACCGCGGATATCCACCTGTTGTGCCTGGAGGGGGAGTGACAGCAGCAGCAAAAACAGCGCGATCAGCCTGTACATTGCGGGCCCCAATTCATGGGAATTCGGTAGAGAGAGACTTTCAGAATAACAGAGTTTTTTCGGTCTTCACAAGGAAAAACGGGTGATTAGGTTTGCTTTTTAAATGCCCGGTGAGCTTTTATTGCGGATCGGACCGCTACGGGCTGCCTGTGATACAGGTCTGCCTGCAGTCTGCCAAAGTCTCGAACGAGGGCCGCCCCCGGCAGCCTCCGTACTGGAAGGCACGGCACTTGTCGTAGCGGTAATCGTAAAAATAGCGGGTAACGAATGCTTTGCAAGGTCCGGGCTCCGGCTCGTTCAGGCAATGCACGGGCAAAGCATTGTTTTTCGCCGAATGCCCGCTACCGCACCCGCCGAGGCCGAGCACAACGATCAGGAGCAGCACGGGCCACAAGACGTATCGGGACCATCCCCTCATCGTGATGCAGCGCTGTACTCTGGGTGTCTTCAAACCGTCCCTCCCGGTGTTTACCCTTGTAGCCATATGGCTTGATAAGGCGCGAGCCGGAGCGGCCCGAGCTCGGCGCCCGCACCGGACCAACCCTGAATGAGCTCGTTCCACTGCCGTTGCGCGAAGTCATGCTCGATCTGCCGCGGCCGGACCTCGAGCGGCTCGGCGGTGAGATTGGCAAGGACCCGGATCCGCTCGGAGCCGTCGGGCGCCGTCCGCTCGATGCCGAACAGTCCCGCCGGCAGCTGCAGGGCCCGCTGGGGACCATCGGGATGAAACGCGACATGCTCGCGCCGGATCCCCAGCAGGCGCCGGTACTCGGCCAGGACCCGACTCGCCGGTTGGACCATGTCTCCGAGCAGGTCCTCCAGCTCCGACAACCCCCATTTCCGGCGGTTGATGGTGCGCGCCCGTCCGGTCTCCTCGACCCCCGCCAGCCAGTTCGGGGCCGCGATCAGGCTGTTGAAGTAGATGCCCGGCACCCCCTGCAGGCTCAACATGATTGCCTGGGAGCACAGAAAGCGGGCGATGCCGACATCGCTGTCCTTCCGTCCGGGGGCGCTCAGGGCATCGAAATAGGTAATGTTGAGTTCGTAGGGCGTTCGGGACCCATCCGGATGCTCTCGCCAAGAGACCTGTCCGCCCTTCTGTTGCATCCGTTCCACCAGGGCATTGAGCTCGGCGTCCGGCAGCAGCCCTTCCAGGGGGCGCAGGCCGATGCCGTCGTGGGAGGCGGTAAAGTTGAAGAAGGTGCAACCCGGCGGCGGGGGTTCGAGCCCCGAGACCCAATCCATGAGATAGCGGGACTCTCCCGTCTCCAGCGCATGCAGCAACAAGGGCGGCAGGCTGAATTGATAGATCATGTGGGCCTCGTCCCCGGTGCCGAAATAGCCGATGTTCTCCCGGTGCGGGACATTGGTCTCCGTAAGCAGGATGATCCCCGGCGCCAACAGCTCCAGCACATCGCGCAGGACCTTGACCACCAGGTGGGTCTGGTCCAGGTGAATGCAGTGAGTACCGACCTCTTTCCATAGATAGGCGATGGCGTCCAGGCGGATGATGCGAGCCCCGTGGTGCACGTAGAACAGCAGGATGTCCAGGTACTCGAACAGCACGTCCGGGTTACTGAAGTCCAGGTCGATCTGGTCGTGGCTGAAGGTGGCCCATACTTGCCGCTCACCGGGCGGCGTTTGCACCGGGCGCAATAACGGCGAAGTGCGGGGACGGGTAACGGTGCTCAGATCCGTATCCGGTTCCACTTCGATGAAGTAGTGACGTTCCGGGGCAATCCCGTTGGCGAAGTTTTGGAACCAAGCACTCTGGCTGGAGACGTGGTTGATGACCAGATCCACCATCAATCGGAAGCGGTCGTCCGCGCCCAGGGCCCGGATGTCCTCCCAATCGCCAAGGGTCGGGTCCACCTGCCGGTAGTCGATGACCGCAAAGCCGTCGTCCGAGCTGGAGGGAAAGAAGGGCAGCACATGGACCGCGGACAAGACATCGCTCAGATGATTCTCCAGGAAGTGCAGCAGGGAACGCAGGGGCGGCTCCCCTTCGCCACGCACCATTCCCCGTAGGTGATGAGCACGGCATCGCGTTGGTCCCAGCGGGCGCGGCCACAGGGCTCATCCGGGCAGGTATCGACCCCGTAACGGCCCGTGAGCAGGTCGATCCGGCTCAGAATCCGCGGCAGCTCATCCTGTCCGTAAAGCGCTGACAGGTGGCTCCTGAGGCGTTGATAGACGGCGCGATCGACAATCAGCATGGCTCACTCCGTTAGGTTACGAATGTTGGCGATGATCAGGCGCAGACTGTCCCACAACACCCGGTAGCTGAAATAGCGTTGGGCAACCTGGTAATTGCGCTCCACCAGCCGTTCCCGGTAGTCCGGGTCCTCCAGGACCCGTCTGGTTTCCGCCACCAGCGCCCGGTCGATGAAGCCCTCGATGGTCGGCAGGGAGATCCCCTTGGACGCGATGTCGCGGCTATAGACCGAGTAGTTTCCGATCACCAGGGGCTTGCGGAAGTAGATGGCCTCCAACAGGGCATTGCCGAAGCCCTCGTACAGGCTCGGGAAGGTGACCAGATCGGCATGGGGGTACAGGTCCTCGAGGACATAGATCTTGTGCCCGTCTTCATTGAGCTGGCGGCAGTCGGCGACCCGCCCCCCGAACAGGATCAATTCCACGCCCTCGTCCTGCGCCAGCTCACGCATCTCCTCGGAGTAGCCGAGGCCCTCGTCCCCGGCCGCGTGGGATACTACCAGTTTACAGCGTGGATCCTCGACCCGCCGCAGCAGATGGATGGCACGCTCTATGCCCTTGCGGGGAATCACCCGGGTCGGCTGCAGGATCAGCAGATCGCCGGGGACGAGCCCCAGCTCCTCGCGGACATCGGCCGCATAGTCATCGACCGGGTCGGGTGGGTTGTCGTAATCCAGCACGTTGGGGATGAGCATACCGGAGATCCCCTTGCGCCACCCGAGCTGATCCTTTGCCGCCTGATTGATCATCACATGCTGCAGGTGCGGGATGCGCGGCGGGAAGGCCATCTCCAGATAGTCCCCCACGGCCGAGATCTGAAACCGCTGGCGTTCCCAATAGAAGCCGTGATCCTTGAGATATTCGGCCAGCTCACGGATGCGCCGGCTGGCCTTCTGGCTGCGGCTTGTGCAGTTCCAGAGCTGCTCGTTGATCCAGCGGTTCTCCGAATGCCCGAAGAAGGCCTCGGGGACGCACATGCTCATCGCCGGGTCGCGATCCAGCACCCCCCCATACCAGTAGCTGACGTGCTGGTCCTGCCAGAGTACCTCCGCCCACTTGGCCGCCTCCAGGGAGACGCCATCGGTACCCGCGAATCGGGTCGAGACAAAACCGATGTTTTCCGGCGTTTTCATGGTCGTGCGCTGGCAATCTATAATCGACTGCGATTTCCCACAGCGGTCCTGTCAGGAAATTTTCACGGCCACATTATATGTGGGTTACGATGAAAGATCCTGAAGCACAAGAAGTGTCGAATAAAGAGTATCAACCAATGGGCGACTGATATGTTCGCCGATACCCTACAAGCGAATCCACAATAACCGGAGATTTGATCGCCTGATAAAAACCGCCAGCCCGTAGGCTGGGCCAGACGCGGGTTGCGATGTCGGTGTATTCTGTCCAGGCCGAATGCGCCGTAACCCAGCGATGTCGAACCACAAAGGCACAAAGGGCGTAACCATTCGGCCCCCACCTCGTCATTCCGGCTGGAACGCCGGAATCCAGGTGCCAGGGATGGCAAGAACAGTGGGGGGCTGAACGATTACCAAAGGGCGCAAAGGATGATTGAACCACAGAGACACGGAGAACACAGAGGAAATGAACCCGTAAGGTGCGGTGAGCGCAACGAACCGCGTCGATTCGAACCAAACTGACGTAATCATCCGGGACCCGAAATCTCTAATGAACAGATCGCGAAAGAGCTGGATTTGAGCCGGAGCGATGTGCATAAGATGGTTACCCAACTTCGTGATTGAGTTTTCTCGTTCCCACGCAGCGCGTGGGAACGAGAGAACCCCTCTCCCGCCGGAAGAGGGGCTTTGAGCTTAACTTAATGGCATTGCGTTATATCCTTCACCAAATAGTTTCCACTAAGGCTGCATCCCTCAGATTTTGGTCAGCCGTAATAAGGGGGCATTTAAAAGAATCGACGTGACCGATATCAATCCATCTATCGAGCAAAATCATTTCATGGTGTCCCAGCTCTCATCAATGGGAGATACGATGTCATGAATTACTGCGGTCTTGGCTAGCTTCTTCAGTTTTGCCTTCGCTTCATCGCGCAGGGGTATCGGGGGCGTTAAAGTCGCTAAAGAGATACCCTTTGAGGTAACGTTAATTTGCTCGCCGTCTAAATCTTGTTGTTGCCGAATAAAGGGTACTTTTGAGAAAAGCGGTCTCCCTGGAGTTTTTCACGGTGCCCGCCACACCGACACTCAACAAAATTAGAACACCACCTTCCACGCGAACACCTCGACATCATTTACGGAGTCTAGAGATGCTCTTTGATTTCCTCTTAATGGTCCGAAATGAGGTGTTTTTTCGATGGATATGAATAACCGACAAAACACCAGCGATGCCTACGACAACCCCTGGAAAGAAGTGCTCGAACACGCCTTCCCCGAATTCATGGCCTTCTATTTTCCCGCGGCGCATGCCCAGATCGATTGGGCACGGGGTCACGAGTTCAAAAACACCGAGCTGCGCCAGGTCATGCGCGACGCCGAGCTCGGCAAGCGTTTTGCCGATGCCCTGATACAAGTCACCCTCACGGGTGGTGAACAACGCTGGATCTACATCCACATCGAGGTCCAGGGCCAGCGCGATACCGACTTTGCCC
>Ga0209454_1003854_pt1 | contig 10960 bp, 7 predicted proteins | sample WorMetHERISLAND1_2_FD_187400 | JGI IMG/M metagenome (GOLD analysis project Ga0209454, IMG submission 187400) | Marine gutless worms symbiont microbial communities from Max Planck institute for Marine Microbiology, Germany - Olavius geniculatus... | ecosystem: Host-associated > Annelida >...
TCCTGGGACCGTGCGGCGACGACGACCAATCAGCCACGGTCCAAGCCACTGCGTCGTCATCCTCGTGCTCAGCAACAGGAGCAGAGGTTACTGATGCGGCGCTGGTTGCTGAAGCTGGCGGACGACGGCGACATCCCGGGCCTCGAGTGGATCGACAAAAACGACAGGACTTTGCTGCGTATACCTTGGTGTCACGGCTCGCGCTTGGAGTGGAATCAGGATCACGCGCTGCTCTTCAAAGCTTGGGCAGAACACAAAGGTTTGTTGTGACTGAGTGACGCCAACTTTTTAAAATATTTTTGTCTGAACCTTTGCTCATACGTTTGCACTCCAATTAATTATACCGATGAAAGTTGAAATGCTAAAAAGTCAGTTAAAAGGGTAAATGTCAAACATCAAGATCACAAGATCAGCAATTAAATCACTCTCATTTTGTTTGGACCGAGACCTCGCCTAGGCCTATGTCTCCTATGCTGCAACGTTATTGCTGGGCAAATCCATACCAAACGTTTGAATTTCTCGTTATTGTTGCCGTTGTTGTTGTTGTAAAATACTATTGTATTGTTCAAAAGTTGAACTTAGATGCTCCGTTCAGATGATCGAGAAATTGGACAGTTTTGAAAACGCTTAGCCTCGATCATTACGGTAAAGAGTGGTCATTATGAACACGGTGTTTAACACGTACGAGTCGTACATTGTTCATAATTTTTGCGCTCGCAACAAAGACAGAATTAGACATGTTCACTATGTTCAGCCGAACAGGGGTCCTACAAAAAGGGCTCCGCTGACCAAAAAATGTCGAACAGCTGCACGACATTTTCTGGCCCAGAGGAGGGTTCTGCACGCCTTATTGCGAAATTTATGACATTAGCCTACTTACTCATCTATTTCCTAAACAGAAAATTTATGCGGGTCCCATGCACATGTTTCCGAACAGAGTCTACTTGAGCTTAAATCCGCTCTTGATACGAAAGTGATCATGATGATGATTGTGATGACGATGATGTTAATTTTTCAGGCAGGTTAAACCCGTCAGACCCGAAGCCCAAAGACTGGAAACGTAACTTCCGATGTGCTCTCAACTCGCTCAAAGATGTCGAACTGATGCGCGATATGAGCAAGAAGGTCGGCCCAGGCGCGTTCCTCGTCTACAAATTCCTGCCCGAACTGCCAAAGAAGCAGGGTATTCACTCAGTATACGAATAACAGGCATATGCATCGACTTATTATAATTAGGACCTAGTTAAGTCGCGGAATGTGGAGAGAATCGAGACGCCAAAGGAGCGGCGTATAAGTAAAAAAAAGTGCGCGGAGTAAGATGTTGCAATTCTCCGACAAAATTTCGGGTGTTAAAATTATGGGTGTTAAATATGTTAATTTTGCCCCGAAATTTCCCCAAAATGGGTTTTCAACTTAAATTTTTTTTTGAAACAAATTTTTCTTAGAAAAAGATTTTCTGGCAGTTTTCAGACAACCCAAAATTTGGGGGCGCAATTGCCCCTTATCTCTTTGCCACGACGCAAGGGGCCAAAAACGTCGTGGGGGCTACCACAGCGGGCTTGCGAGGTCCGGGGCGCAGTTTCTGCTGCAAAGAGGAAACTTATTCGGTTAAATTTTAGCTGAGAGAAATTAAAAATGTAGAAAATAGCATACTTTGCTTGCGGTCAAAGCAAGCCACCATGAAATCAATACCGGGTGGCGCAAAAAAACGTCCCGAACATTTGCATGCGTAATTCAGCCAAGTGGTCGAAATAAATCAACGCAAAAGCATTTATGTAATGACCAAACATCAACAAATATGTGTAGCAATTTTTGTTCAAAACACTTTTGTATTAGCCGTGATACAAACAAAATAGCATCACATGCCATAAACCAATTTTTGCAAGTGGTTCATCATTTGCGTTGCCGCTCGTACGCAGGCTATGCCAAAACGTCACAGAAGGCCGAATCATCAGTAACTGATCAGCAAAAAAGTGCTGAATAGGTTTTTTATTCTTCTTTGCCATTGTTGCTAGACGCTTTTCCCACTGCAATACGGCTTTTCTGATTCTGGCTCTCTGATGACGACATCATGCCATTTGTCTGAGATAACATGCTGAAGATGTTTGAGTTTGCAAACGGTTCACGTCTTCCTCCACAGACAAGTTGTTGCAAGGTATCCCAGACTGAGTAATGTAGTGGATTTAAATCTGTTGAATGTGGTGTCCATTCTTGTGAGCTGACGAAATCAGGCATGTTTTGTTGAAGAAAATTTTGAGTTGTTTTTATGCGGTGTGATGGAACGATGTCTACATAATTGGATTTTTAACTCGCTTTACGTCATTAAACGGCATTCAGTGGTGTCATAAGCGAGGCCACTAAAATTTATAAGCAAGTGATATTGGTCTACAAATATACAGAAAGAAATTTATCTCCGTAAAGTATACGCGCCATTATAGTCACGCAAAGTTCGGGACGTTTTTAGCGCCACCCGGCATGATATGTGACGTTTAAATGAATAGTGCGATGAATATCTGCAGAGAGGGATGAACGGCAACGGCTCGAGACAGCTGCAGATATGACGTCAAACGACTACGCTGCCAACATCAGCAGCGGCAGCAGCAACAGCAATGACAACCCTGCAAGTTACTCCATTCAACCTCACTAATAATCTATTCGATTATCACGCAGTTCTCTTTTTAAGCGGCCGCGTTGCGCATGATATTTTAGTTCAGTTCCTGTTTGAGTGCAACAAACTTTCTGATCATTAACTTAGATTTGTGGTCAATGTTGCACTTTTCTAAAACATCTCAAGACACACGTTTTGGGTATCTTTTAAGTTTTTAATTAACTTTTTTATTAAATTATTTTTGCTTTTGTTTTGCGCATGCACAGTAAATATTAGTTCTCACGATATGTCACAGGAAGAGGACGCTGACGTCATCGATGCGCTAACAAGTGTTGGAACGTCGGCTCATCTGCAGCAGGCGTCAACATCTGCGGTACTCAGCCCACGGACCAATGAGGTCTGCAGGGGTACTGCACGTGAACAGGCAGCAGCACCCGCTAAGTACTGTCTGGACCTGCGTGGCGTGTCCTTTCAACCGCCTTCTGCTGCGATGACGATGTCAACGTCCAAGCCTCAAACACAAGCCGAAAAGCCGTCTGCCATGCACCCTTCGACGACGTCTGCCGACACCACAGCGGGACTACAGTACGCACTGCCGTACACTCTACCACACTAGTGTTTGTCTGCTCTTCCGCTGACATCCGCCAGTGACTTTGATGTCTGGCAACAACCTGCCACGACGTAGACGACTTCTTACGACATGAGTCTTCATATCAGCTTTATGACAACGCAGCCAGCAGCAGCAGCAGCTGTAGCAGCAGCTTGCAGTCACACAGGCCTAACTACGTATCGTTCTGAAGTACCTATGGTCATCGACGAAGAAAATGCCAACAGTAGCGATAGTACCCTACGGACACCAGAACTCGGCCCAGAGGTATGTATTTCCTTTTTTACTCTAATTTCACATTATTTAAAAAACCACGGTGCCCTACTGCTGTAGCAAACACTGCGCGATGTTTACGGGTCTGCCTACAGGCGCCATACATTGCGCTGGTAATAAATAAGTAACGGAATGAAGCTGTGACGATGATGTTCCATTTCCGTCGGAAATTTAAGGATGTTTTCCTACACGACGAGATCAACGATGTTCAGGCTCAGGCAGCAAAGACTTTGAGCTATTCTTGAAGTTACTTAACTGTACTTAACCAAACCGGTACATACATTATGCCTAAAGGCTAAAACGAACGGCCAGACAGAAGGAGCCTGATCGGCGCAGGATGGGCCAGCTCTCGGCACCGAGCTGTATAATATGTATTTATGTATAAGACTTAAACATTATTACGGTAAAATGATGAGGTTCCCAAGCTCAACTGCGGCAAAACTGCACAGTGCAACTGTGCACTTAGTCAGTCCGGCATTAGTTTTCTGACGCCACTGAAATTGCATTTGTTAGTGTCATATCCACGCATCATAATAATTGTTATCATCAACACTCAACAGTCAGCAGTCATTGTCAGTCGTGCACGTTGCGTGGTTAAGCCATCCCAGTTTTTCACTAGGCTACATAGACTTTGTTGCCGCATCCATAACATATTTCCACATTCAACGTCTTTTATTAGGCTTATAGGCCTACTAGGCCACTGTAGTGCCAAGAGAAGGTTTACACCAATAATTTCGTTTAGTTTAATAAATTGCTTAGATTCAGTTTCGATACACCTGGTAAGTTAATGCGCTATCCAGTGTCGTTAGTACTCAGTTGTATCGTTTTGTGTTTGTTTTTCGTTGCAGTTCAGAGATGATTAGCGGCGATCTGCATTCGAATATAGCAAGCAATACATCATCTGCTGTAGTAGGGCTATCTCACGCAACTTCATCTGCAAAATACTGTTCACTGCGTTCAAACAATAACGATTGCACGTTGACAACATTATATGCACTCTTAAAATTATGGCCAGTTAATAATGTTAGTAACAAGAAATCTGAGCTAATGCTCATGAGACAGGCGACAGCTATAGCAGTTTTTGTTTGCAGGTTGTCTTGGTTTATCTCCGTACATTTCGTCGCAGTTCACTCTTGTGGTGTGCGCTGCATTAAAAAAATCGCCAAAAATCACTTAACCTCTCACTTTGGGGGTTTAAAATCGTTCGAAATCATCGATGTTGATACCCCCAAAAAGCTCGTCACTAGTGCTTGTTATGATACGCATCATTATGTCTGCGCTTATCTGCAACCATTTTCACGCTAGAAAAACCAATAACGGTAAAATAACGGCTTTTTAGTGAGGTGCGTTTTTGCCATCCTCGTTCGAGGGGAACACCCTTACTAGGGCTCGAAGCGAAAAAAAATAAGAGCCGGTATGGTTGCTTTGCCTTCCTTCCCTTCATCCCCTGAAGCTAGCGCTATCTTGGCCACTGATCGATGCAAACATTGGCGACTATTTGCCTAAATCTCATAAAATGGCCTGCAGAACATACCGGTATGACTTTTCTCAGAAAAAGTGCCGGTATGCCATACTGGTCCATACCGTCCTACTTCGAGCCCTGTTCCTTACCCAGCGTCACGATATATCGTCAAAATAAACTTAGCTGTAGACATGACGCTATCGTATGGTGAAAACTAACTAACCTGCATGGGGCTTGAATAGGTACCGGGTCGTGACAGTCTGACAGACCAACAGATACCAAGACACCAAGACAGAATTACGATAGTTAATAGGCCTACGTTCTATAGCAGTAGGCTACCTGCTGTCGCGCGTAAAACCGTCAGCTAAATGCACTCTTGAATAGGCCTGGTATCATTTTTATGCAGTAGATTGAATCACTGAATTGGCACCTTATTTTTCGCGTTATATGGGTGCAATATTACAAATAGGTTTAATTTCATCCTATAAAATCAACTATGACTGACTTGTAGCCTATGATCGTAGCCTTTCGACGGCCCATCGTATGGCACAACGGTATGTGCATGTATAGACTCTTAAAACTGGACGTTATCAAAGACAGTCGCGCATATTGCTAGCTTAATGAATGAAATCGAATTGTGTTTAGCTTTGATTGTCTTTGACTAGTCGAAATATCTAATAGGGTTACTCTTACAGTTGTGTTGGACTCGTCCTTGATAAAGTTGCTGCTGCTGCTGCTAGCCTGCAGTTATCTCGCAATGACGTCAGAATCGCCGTCGCTACGGCATCATGCCTGGCAACTGCCGACGATCGACTGTATAATGCGTTACATCAGTATAGTTTATGTTGTTAGTCGACATGGTGCTGTGAGAAACGATACACAGCGAACTATAATAGCGGAGTGTCGAGTGAAAGACTAACAGTAACAATGGGGGACTGGGCCGCTGTCTTGGAGATGCGACGTCGCCAACAGACCATGAGAAAGAGACAACAGGTTCTGGAACGTATGACCGCCGGCTGTGGCGATTCAGCGGTAAAATTCTAGGCCTATTCTATCACAGTCTAGTGTCATAGTTACAGATCATTTAACGCAATGTTGGTTTGAAATGTTTTTTTTCATTTACTTGAATGTTTGTTATTGTCGTTTTTTTCTTACATTTGTATTTCACAACGTGTAGGGACGAATTTACTGTGTGGTGGGATTATTGCAAATTCTCCGCAAAGTGTGCCAGTGAAAGAATTTTGAAAATCTGTCAATAATTGGCAAAGTTGTGGACAAAATTAAAGTGGCGTGTTTTTATGGCCCACTGTGTAGGTAAAGACGGTGTTACAGTGACACACATGCACTGCAAGTAAGTAGGCTGGTGTCAAAATTCGTGGCTTTGTTTCTGTGATAGAAGTCTGTTCGCGGGCCGATCTTCACTCACACTGAGCCGCGTCACGACTTTCCACATGATACGTCCAAGTACGTCAGCTGTAATACTGGTAGGCCCATTGATAACCCGGAAGCAAACTGTCATTTGCAGGTTTCTTTTAAGATCCCTCACATCACCGTATACCGGTAATACTACTCACCGATATAAATAGAACAAATACCGCTTTGTGAGCAAGAAACGGCATTATACATGACAGTCTCGTGCGAGAGGTTTTCTTCAATTTATTGTAATTCTGCATGGAGTATTAAAATAAACAAACATGCAACGAGGCGACAATGTTGAATAATATCGGACTATGTAGGCTTATGCGCTATTTAACGGATCAGGGTCTAAAGTTCTGCGTGGAATAATGCTGTAATAAGCCTAATTGCAACTACAATATTTCGGCGCCGTGAAGTGTCTTCAACGTCTTCAAATGGGGGGGATTGAAATACGTAAAACAAGCCGACCTCATAATGTAGGGTTGCAGACCTCTAGTTTCCGCGGAAGTTACGACGCCAAAGTCGACGCTTACATCATATATGATATTTTACATAGTTCGCTGTATACAGGGACATATTCGGGATCGGCGGCTACGACGACACTCAGATGAGCCAGATGAAGGAGAGCGACATGCTGGCCGCACTGCGGTTCTCCGTCGACTCGGGCAACATCTTCATCCCGGAGATCTACCAATCGCTGCGTCGACGCCGCCGCCTGCTGCGCGACCACCTCATGTACATGGGATCGTGGACCGCCTTCGCAGACTACTTCCCGCTCTGGACGACGACTTCCGGCCGTAGACGTGACGTCTGCAAGTCGCTTACGCCACTCGAGTCGCTGGCGAACAACCACAACGCACGCCGCACTGCCTGGCAGTCGCACTGATCTGAGCACGCCAAACATGCATGCTCTCTCTCTCTCTCTCTCTGTCTTTTGTGATATGAGTATGTGGAAATAACTCGCTTGAGTTTACAATATAGATGACTGAAATCTATTAATGAATAACCTAACGTTAAGGCGCGTACAGAGTGACATAACCGAACTGAACTGAACTGACATGGTTTGCTTTTTTTGACGAACTGTCCAGTGGGCAAGCAGTAATGCATTACAGCAAGCACCGTCTAACGGCGTCGGTGGCCCACGTGACTACGCTCACGTACGCGACCAATAGGCTCGCCCTGCTTGCTCGTTGGTCAGTTAATTTTCGTCAAAAAACTAAACCGTGCCAGTTCCGTTTAGTTCAGTTTAGTTACGTCGCTCTGTACGCGCCTTTAGGCTATACTACGTACTGCAAGTCCCACATAGGGTTTAGCCTATAGACGGCGCATATAACGATTAACATTTAACAGTTTTCATCACCACTCACCGCCCCCGTGACATGCCGGTAATCGAATTCGAAACTTCTAGCGTCAAGCACAAATACAGGAAAAAAGCTGTACAGTATTTTAATGCCGTCAATATGATATTTTACGTTTGCTGTATAAGACTTAGTGTATATGTACATTGATCTGCGTCAAACCAGACTTTTTCTCTGTCTCGTGATATGACAATATAGCAGGGTCGGATTTAGACATGAAGGCTCTTGGAACAGCTCTCAATAGTGGAGGACCGGACCACTTTCTTGGAGTACTAAAAATAAAAAGACGACAACAAAACACGTTTACGATATGTAGGCCTAGGCTGAAGCATGCTTCTGGGCGCATTTGTAAACTATATTGTTTGTACTGTAAGCTTATTTCGTATATCTGTCGAGTTTAAACACATTTAAAAAGACAAAAATTGTCACAAATTTTTTTTCGATGAAATAATGTGAAGGCCCCATTTTGCGAAGACCCTGGGTAGCTGCCCATGTTTATCCATACCTGTATCCGGCCCTGCAATGTGGCAATAACTGAGTCTACATCAACTGACTGAAATCCAGTAATAAATAACGGAACGTTATAATAGTCTATAACGTACTGCAAGTCGCAAACAGTCTATTATGACGACGCATAATATAACGATTAACAAATGATTTCGTGGGCCGTGAATGACGAAACGTCTCGTCTGTTCTGTCATTAAAACAGTTTTGGTTAGAGTTGGAATTGGTTGTCATTACGGCATTAAGACTTAAGAAGCATAATAAATATTTACAAATTTAATCAGCATTCACCACCCGCCGCATATGTCTAGACTGGCAATCAAATCCGGAACCTTTAGCATTAGTCTGACCCAACAGTAATTGACCGCTGCAACGAACGCTGACAAGTGACTTGATAAATGCTCACGAGACGAGCGACACCATCGGTGCTGCCATCTGGAAAATCAGTGTACAACCTGCAATATGGTAATAATGCGTTTTAAAATGTACTCAAAACTTAACGACTCCGTACTAAAGACTTTTTGAACCTATGAGATCGCAACTGAAACGGTTAGACTAAAAACTACGTTTTATGCTAAAAAGTTCGTAGGCCTACGCAAATTGTCCCGGTCTAGCTTTGATAATTTCGGTGCAATTTACTGTTAAAATATGCATAGCAGTTTAAAATCACAAAAATAGGCCATCAATGTCGGTATCCCTTAAAAGCTGTTCAGCAAGTCTCGATGTCTATCTGCAACCGTTTTTCGCTGAATTACGGAATTTGAGAAGAAATCGCGCATTTTGCAGGGGTAGGCCTACCAATATTTGACGCCCCGCCATCTTGACGCAATTCATTCCTGAAATGTGAGCCGCAACCAAAAATACCGATAGCAAAAAATGACCAAAACCCACTATGTTATCGGTTCAACGTCGTTCAAGATCATCGCTCATCGACAATAATACCTTCAAACAGCTCAACAGCAGGGCGTAATTGCATGATAAGCATGATAAGCAACATGTCTGTGTTTATCATGTCAGCAACCGTTTTTACGCTAGACGAACCAATAACGGTAAAATAACGACTTTTTGACGTTTTCGTTGGAAGGCAATTGTCTGCACCCAGCGGCACAAAATTTTGTCACAAAAAACTAGAGTTTTGTGGCAGCATTCATGATTTATTCAAAGTTTAATAAAAAACAAAACGCTGTTATTCAATAAAAACGGCTTGACACTAATAAAACGAATACTGGTACAAGTCAAGATTTTGTGATTCTAGCTTGCACCGTGTTAATAGGGCTGAACGGTGTGTGACAGACACGCAGACAAACAAACAGACGACGATAGCTAAAACGATTAAACGATCATAGCTGTCGCGTGTAAAAATGTAACACAATCAGTTTAGGTCATGCCATAAGCACAAAAGATGAATTATAAATCTTGATTTATCACGTAGCGGACCAGTATATAGTTTTATAAAAAAAATAATATGAGTATTTTAATCACGGTTTACCCCGTAAGTCGATCTTAGAATTGCGGCACGCTAGTATTTGACTTCGCCCTGATTTCTACAATCAACATTTTCAGTGCGGTCTGTTGGTAACACTGTAGTGTTACGTCATAATGACGTTTTTATTTGCATGTTGTTGCGAACTTTCGATTGATTTGATTATATATGACTACAAATGGTACTTTTTAATGTTTTTTTAAAACATTTTGTCGTTTTGAGACATTTGTGACATTTATGTAGAATAGCTTTGACTGTTAGCCGTTGTTTGACTATGCTAAAGTGGCTCCTAAACTGAGTCATATGTCAAGCTCATCGCTTTTTTATTTTTATTCATATTCGTTATTTTTATACTTATATGCCTATAGTATAAGAGTAGTGTACATAGATTGATCAGTGTAATGTGCTAGTGCTTTTAGTATTCGGCATTTAAGCTGTTTACAGAAGAGGACTTGGTGATTCTGCAATAAATCTGCACTAGTGTTATAGAACAGTGACGTAAAACAAGTGAACAACTTTATAAATACTCGTGATTCAATCGACATTGTAATGATATTTGCAGCCGACTACTATCAAAGAGGCGTTGGCGAAATGGGTAAGAAGTTAACTTATGATCTTGTTGCATCTTTCCCTCAACATATAGTGTCTAGAACTATCTTACCAGTAGCCTACTGACGCCGGCTTATAATGCCACTGATGTCTTAATGTCGTTAAAAGTACTTTTTAACTCTTAGATACGAGAATCTATAATTTTAACTGACAAATTAAAAAAATGATATTTTTGTCTAGTCCTTGAATGTGTTAGATAAAATTATTGTTGAAATGACTGCATGTTTACGAGTCATAAGCAGGGACATCAATTCTGTGGGGAGATGGAGGCGCACTCCTGGTCCTGTTGTGTAGCCATGGTACCATAGCCATAACGAATGTGCCAATATTCTTTCTGAAAGTCGTATTAGGAGGGAACAGAAAAAGGTCCAAAACTCTTCGCCTGCTTTCTACGCTGCCGTTCACAATTTGTGAGGCTAGGTCTAATAATGCATCATATTTATTTTTGGCCTGGACGCCGTCCGAACCCCGCTATAGCGGTAGGCGTGGTGTAGTGGTAACGCGTCTGATCCGATCAGCGAAGTTACTGTACGCCGGGCCCGCAATTAATACAGCGATGGATGACTGCCTGTAGGCAGGTAAACCATCTCGGGATGTAACCAACCGCCTAGGTCAACTCAGCCTTCCATCCCTCCGGGGT
>Ga0209454_1003855_pt1 | contig 10959 bp, 5 predicted proteins | sample WorMetHERISLAND1_2_FD_187400 | JGI IMG/M metagenome (GOLD analysis project Ga0209454, IMG submission 187400) | Marine gutless worms symbiont microbial communities from Max Planck institute for Marine Microbiology, Germany - Olavius geniculatus... | ecosystem: Host-associated > Annelida >...
GGGTCATCTCGCCGACGTAATCAACCGTGCCAAATTTTTATCTCAATCTGGTTGGGGGTTTTGATTCTGTGGGGGTCGAATTTTTGGCTTTCCCATAAGAAAGAGAAGTCGACGTTAACACATGGCTTGAACTATCGTTCAGCCTGTGATAATAATCTGCAGTTGTTTTGTCGTGAGCCACGCCGATGTTCGAACCAATCGCACTCGCCTTTATTTTCTTTTGCTTTCTGCGTCATGCAGTCCAGTGGTTCTTTCTGTGGGACTGTCGAAACTCGAATGAACTAGGCGGAAACTATATACACTTGCTATTTTTCCAATTTTGGGTAAGGTGTTACTGTTGATATTCATAAAATTATCACTTAGTATCTTCGGCAAATACAGACCGATGTTTAACATGCTTTTTACGCGCGAGAGCTAGCTAGCTAGCTATAGCGCGTATTAGCTATGGTAATTCTGTCTGTCTGTCCGTCTGTCCGTTTGTCACGACCTGGTACCGTTTCAAAACCAGTAGAGATAGAGACTTCTGGTTTTCATTGTGTGACAGCTTACTGTCTCTAGTATTTAGTGACAAAATTTTATGGCACTGGGTGAAAGGGATCCCCACGAACGAGGGAACGAAAGAGGGGCACCCCTCTTAAAAAGACGTTATTCTACCGCTATTACTCGTCTAACGTGAAAATGGTTGCAGATAAGCACAGACATGCTGCTTATCGTAGCAAGCACAGGCAACGAGCTTCTTATAAATGTCAACATCGATGACCTTGAATGACCTTGAACTCCCAAAATAGGGGGTTTTAGTGAATTTTTCGCGATTTTGGGCTACGACACGCATTTTAAGAGTGAATTGCGGCGAAATGGCTGGAGATAGACCGAGACAACCCGCGTATGAAATTTTCAGCATTGAATGTAGATTTTAGCAGTCCAAGTTCGGACCCTCTAGATCCAAAGAGGCCTGCGCACGCTGGTGTCAAAAAGGGGTACCCTTCTAAAAAGTGTTTATTTATCCGCTGTTGTCTTGTCTAGCGTGAAAATGGTTGCAGATAGGCACAGACATGCTGCTTATCATGCTGCTTATGATAAGCAGCATGTCTGTGCCTATCTGCAACCATTTTCACGTTAGACAAGACAACAGCGGATAACAAGCACTGGCAACAAGCTTCTTAGGAATGTTAACATCGATTACCTTGAATGACCTTGAACCCCAAAAATATTAATTTTACGTGAATTTTTGGCAATTTGTGGCTGCAAAAGAGTGAATTGCGACGAAATGGATGAGACAGACGAAGATTACCTGCGAACAGGAACTGTCATGGGCTCTCGCGCGTTTCGTAAGCATTAGCTCAGATTTCTTGTACTAACACAGTAGCTGCTCCACGTTAACTCGGCTTAGGCCTAACAACCTTGAGGCAAGTAATATTAATATGCCTAGTAGGCCTATTCAAAATTGGCCGAGGTATGTTACTCTAGCAAAAGTTTAGGATGTGGTGGGTTATTAACGATCACTTTATTGCAAATTTATTGCCGTTCATGTATGTAAAAAAAATTGCTCAGCCACATCGTGTAGAGATCGGTTTAAGTATACACCATGCGCCGTATACGCGTTGACCACTACTTTTTAATAGTTCCGGGTTTTTGACCCAGCCTGTACTTACGGTGTGGTGCCGTATAGGCAAATGCGAGGTGCCAAAGGTCGTGAACGGTACTCTGCAATCCGGCTTCAACGTCGGATCATTCGTCAATCACGGCAATGTACTGGATTATCGCTGTAGTGATGGATTTACGAACGAGACCGCTAAGCCACAGTGCTACAACGGCACCTGGACCACCTCACCCGTCTGCGTACCAGGTATTTTCAACTACGTTCATTCTATTAACTAGCAAAGGTAAAATCAAATGGCAACTAGAAATGTAGGGCAGAGCCCAACGTGAGGCTGCCCGGCGCCGTAAGTCCGATGGGAGGTTAATTCAGGGGTGGGGGTAAAATTTACTTAGTAGCACAATCATGTGGCGCGAAGTCAAATGCAGTAGCATACGCAGAACGCGCATTGTCGACTTAGGGTGTGTCAACATCTGCGCCTGCAACTTGTTTGTTAGTGGACCAAAGTTCAACAAATTTTTGGGTTCAACGCGGGAGGGGTGGCAGTCGATCAAGTTTGTTATCGATTTTCGGTATGTCGATCCGCTCCAGATATATTCGCGGTCAAAGTTTGAAGTTGCCCAAAATCGCGCCGAATTTTGAACTTCGGTAGGTCAACATCTGCGTCTATAACTTTTTTGTTAGTAAACAGAAGTTCACCAAATTTGTTTCTCCAACGCAGCAGAGATTGCTCTCAATAAATTTATGCCCTTTTGCCGATATCATGACCGGTTTTTGAGATATTTAGATTCAAATTCGAAAGTTGCCCTAAATCGCGCCGAATTTTAGACGCTTTTTGCCTTCCCAAATTTTAAGGGGGCGGTGCCCCCTAAATGTTGTATATAAGTGATAATGCTCTTCTTATGGTCTGTCACGTGGCAAAGTCTCGTGGGGTTAATCTTTCTAACCCCAAAGTTATAGGGGCTAATACGCTGAATTATAAGCCAATTTTTGACCCCTTTTGAAAAAATTGTTGGGGGAGCCCCATCCCCATTGGGTGTAGGCTAGCAAGACTTGGACATTTTATAGCGCGTGTAAAAATTTCGGGGCGCAGTATCCCCTAGGGGCCGAAATATGGTATTCCGAAAAATTCGATTTTCGGAGTATAATTGCACTTTTAAATCTCCGTAATTAGTGGACCAAAGTTCACCTAACTTTTTCGTTGAACGCAGCAGGAAACGCTGTAGTGCGCCAAATTTTCAGACTTTAAATATTTCTATCCGTTTCGGAGATATTCGCGCTCAAAGTGGGGAGGTGTCCAAAATCGCGCCAAATTTAGCATGTTTTTTGGCCCCCCAAAAAAATTTTTTCGGGGGCAGACCCCCAAACTTTTGGACCGGTATTTATAAACTCAACCTGCTTTCGAACGTGTGGCAAAATTTCGCGGAGATCGGTTCACGGACCTTGGAGATCTCGCGTTGAAAAAAAGAAACAGCAGCGTAAAACACATGTGTGTGTGTCTGTGTGTTTGGTTGCATTTTACGGTACTTTTATTTTTTTAAAAATCTGTTTCTCTTTGTGTGTGTGCTTGTCTTGTTACAGTTTTAATATTGTGTTTGTGGCTGCCCTTGAGGCGAAATAAAGATATCTATAAAGCCTTCCGTGAACTATCGTTCCGGGCGGCCTAACAAGTGATTGATATAATTCAGTAAGAGGCGAAATCGCTCGCTGATCGGCACTGCCCTTTGGGGAGTCATAAGTAAGCAAGTGCAAGCTTTAGCTGACGGATTCAACACACATTCAAAATATCTTGTCGTGGGGGTCAGAAAGTGTACCTGTCGAATAGCGTCTAAATCCATCGAACGGTATGCGTAAGGTGCACGAACGTGTCAGACGACAGACGGAGAAATGGAAAGCTATAGGCAGAAGTGCTTGCACTTGAGCGATTTCGCCTAAAATCAATGACTTGACAAGGTTTTTCGGTCGTCCATTGAGACATTGCGCCTCGTCTTCAGACCCCCGACCGACTTCGTCACGTGGACTGAGAATCGCAATTCCTGCGCCTCACCCAACTTTTATAACCCACAGCGCCGCCGTTGATGACTCGATGTTCGTTGAAAAACCGTGTTTTATTCAACGGCTGCACTGTTCTGTGCAGGGATATTAAGTTCTCGAGACCAACGTGGTCGCGAGACCAAAGTTAATGGTCTCGTTCTCGTTTTCACCACATTGTTCTCGTTCTCATCCGTCTTGGTCTCGTGGTCTCGAAATTCGACTATGCAAAATACTTACTATTGCTCGCAATGATGACTTATTACTCTGTACTTAAGTGTCAAAGTGACAGCACTAATCGTAGACTGAATAGTGGCTGTTAGACCTACAATAAAACTCACTGAATCGTAATTACAGAAGCTGCTCATGCAGGAGGGGTCACGAGTGCAGACTATCGACTGTGTCAGAGGTCTATTATCTGGACCTGCTGCGTATACAGATCAAGGACTGTGCAATAGAACAGGTTGTTGCAGGGACCGCATTCTGTTTTATGACAGCGCACGTTTTCGCTGCGGTCACGTTTAACCCAATCCAACCAAACCAATGGATTGATTCAACTCATGTCCGTGAGTAATTGTGCATAAAATACAAATCTGCAGTGAACAGACTATACCGGCAAGACACTGTTAGTTAGACTTACTCTCAGATTGGTTCTGGTAGGCCTAATCTCGGTGCTGCATATGAGAGTGATACTGCATAATTGTGGTCTCTGTGCATCTCATTCGTGCCACATCAGTTGATAATCACGTTAGTTTATAAAATCACTTTACGCCGACGGTTATGTTAAATATTATAGGCCTATATTAAATTGTATTATTTCACTATTCTCGTTCTCATTCTCGCCATATTTTGGTCTCGTTAACATCCCTGGTTCTGTGTATAGCGTCGTGTGCTGAGAGGCCGCCTGAACTGCGCTACGGTCTGGTGCGCTTTCACACGCTGCGTCACGGTGACCGCGCCAGGTACAAGTGTAACCCGGGCTTTGAGTTGATCGGCGACAATTACCTCACGTGTCTACATGGCAAATGGACCGGCAACGTCCCTACCTGCCGGGAAGGTCTGCCTGCTTAGTACCTTACATTTACTACTTTCGAAATAATTGTACAGAAAGTACAAACAATAAGAAGTGCGTTTTTTCGTTTTGCACCCTCTTGCAATACTCGTGGCCATGCCATGGTTATAAATTGTTTGCCGAGCAGTCTACCCATCAAGTACGCTATCATTCTTTTGCTAGGCGTGTTGTTGGACCCTGGAATAGACTCCCGGCCCATGCTGATTTTTCCTCTCTCGCTAGGTTCAAGGCTTTTCTTAATCGTACTGATTTGTCTAATTTTTTGTTATATTGTGTTGATTAGGGTGGATGTTAGTGTTACTTCTTGGAGCCTTTCTGTCCTTGGGTGGCATTTTGTTGTTTTTATTTGTGTTGCTCGTGTTGTCAATGTCAGTGCTGAAATAAATAAATAAATAAAATAAAATAAATAAATAAAAACAAATGTGAAGATCTCGAATCTCGATAAACTGGTTCCAATACAAATTTGAGCCAAGTACCATATAAAGATGGCAGACGCCAGTCGGAACTTGACGCACGGTGTTATTTTGTGTCTGTCTCGTCTAATTCCAGTGTAACAATAAACTAAATGTAGTGAGAAATTGAGTGAATAAACAAATAAATGGATAGATGACTCAGTCAGTCAGTAAGTCTACTGGCCAAAGTAATCAATCAATCATTAAATCTTTTATTCAAAGTCAGTCAATGAAAGCAGTTATACTTATAATAATTAAAGCGATGAACGCTACTACAGTGTATTCATTTCATTGCTAGTGTTATTGAATAATCTACTTCGTCTTTCTATCTTTCACCACAGAGTCTGCAGTGTTATAAGTATAATCGCCCATAATCTCGCCGCAGTCAGGCATGACGATTGAAACGCGCATCACGTCTGTTTATAACACTATTCCACGCAGAACATACCGTCAACGACAAGCCATGAAACAAGTACATCACCGTCTAGAGTATATCATGCCTCGTTACACTCTCTCAGTACACTCTATGGCATTGATGAAAAACGTATACTGAACACGATGTTTGTGCAGATTACTGCGAGTACCCGGGCACGATAGCGAACGGCCAGATACTTCTGGTCGGCGTAACTGGCAAGTTCGAATACCGCCACTACATCAGTCGCATCAGTCACAACGAGAAGATCGAGTATCACTGTGGACGAGAGTACCGGCGCATTGGTCCAGCCGCTGCTACGTGTGTCAACGGCCAGTGGAGTCCACCTGGATTGCCCAGGTGCGTAGCGAAGCAGCATCTGCCTGTAGTCTACATGTTCCGCGGGCGCCGTTCGGTCGGGAAAACGCCACCGTTGAAGTAGTTTTGTGCTGAGAAAGAAAGAACGTGCGAAAAACTGACGATCTCGATCATACCGCAAAAAGCAATCGATTCATGTTCGGTGAAGCATTACAATCGCATTCGTTGCTACGGTTACACGGCATGTCCATATTATTGATGTCGACGATCACTTTTTCCTGACTTTTGTTAACTGCTGACGTCCGGACTTAAATGTTCGACTTTCGTTTGTTAGTTAGTTATTTAGTTACTCAATTCGTTAAGCTACTTTGTAAATTCATATACCCTAGTGTAGCTACTGTTGATGCGTTTCCGATTTTATCTCCGCCATATGGTCGATATTACGTTTTTGTCGGCGACGTCGTTGGTTAAAAAAGTTGCAATTTTTCGATAGACAGCTCCAATTTTTCCATAGAAAAGGTTATTGGTGGTCAAAATTGTATTGTAATTTTGCCTTTGAATTTTTCCGAAGATAGGAGATTTTTAGCCCTAATTTTTGTATTTTGGAAGAACATTTTCAGACGATAAAGAAAATTTTTAAGAGGCTGAAATTTAGGGGGAGTTGTCTCCTGCCCCTGCCACGCTGGATTTGTCTGTCGCTTCATCCCTGCTGTGAGTAGAATTACTCTTAACAAAAGCGCCCTGCCGTCGCCCCGCACATCGCGTTATGTTATTTGTGTTTGCGATATTGCTTTCTGGTCACGTGACACGTTACGACAGTGTGGTAGATAGCAAGGACACTCAGCAAACTACCTTCCGTGCAAGTAACCAATCTATACTGTGTCTCAGAAGAAAACGTTGTCCATATTTGTGATAACGTTGTATATACAACTTTACAAGGTACAGTACAAACACGTAAAACGAGGGGTGGTGGGCCGTATATTGTTTCAAATTCCCTACAGTATGTTTCTGGAAAGTGTAATTTTGACCACAATATATCGACGTTAGAAACGGACAGACGCAGACTTAAGTATAGGCAAGAAGTCGCACAATCATTATGTCGGTACAGAGTCGACGTCGTCGCTTGTTAAGTAGGGGCCTGTGTAGGCCCACTCGTACTTTTATGTCTACTAGTTGCATTAGTACGTACGCGCGTACGTACGTTTACGAAGCGCTCAGATGTCAACCGCTTTTCCTTTTGTTTGTCATCAAGCTCTGCCGTCCAGAATACGATGTTGTGAAATTGTAAAAAGGCGCGGAAAATTTGTGTGCTTCCAGTTGCCGTCCGTCCGTATACTTCGTGTTGGACTGTCAAATAATTGGTGCAGTTTTTTGTTTGCTTTCAAAGTTTTAGGTTTACTGAAATAATACTGTCTGCATCGTATTACTACTGCTACTGCTCCACGCAATATGCTGCATTTCTCCGTTTGAAGTTGTTTTTGACGTTGCTTTAAACACGCGTTCCGTTCACAGCGCAACACGTATATATTATATTGTGTACTATTTCTTCTTCGCAAAATTCGCAAAAATGACGAAAGCGTTTTTATGCCCGCGAGTCGAAGCTACGAGGAATCGATTCCCAACATTCGCAATGTGTCGGGATTAGCCTACCATTGCGAATAGCTTAGTTCATACCAAAGACAAGCTTAACAGCTGCAAATCATCATCATATATTCGTTTAATGTAAAGTTGACAGGCGCAACTTTCAACAACGCAACAACGCAAGCACAAGATACATAATAAATCCAAAAGCATGCAAGCGGAAAACGTCTTATAGTTTGTCCGAAAGCTAAAAACGACCTTAACAAAACTTACTTTCAAAAACTGTCGAAGAAAACAGGGGAAAAGGAAGGAGAAGAAGAAGAAAAACCAACTTTTTGCAACAGAAACGATTGTCCCTAAATTTCCTCAAAGTGAGGGTTTTCAGCCCCAAAATTTGCATTGTAGACAAATATGCTGTAAATAGATCAGATGGGAGTTTCGTGAACGTATTTAGCTAGACTACTGCAACTCAAGGCAGTGACGCCGGCAACTGATGATCGCCGGTGACATGTGTTATCGCTGTCCACGCTGCTGTATATCGACTGACGGCGTGGGGTCGTGACGTCATCGTGATCACGTGACACCCCTACACACGCAGTGAGTAAATTGATTAGTTTCAATATTTCATTACCAGTACAATATCACAGCAGTGCAATGCATGCAGGTTTGGAAATTCGATCCGACAAAAATTACTTTGTATCTGCCTTCGCCTTTTCTGCTATCTCAGCTGCGCTTAAAACCTTCCCAAACAGTATTAATTAACTGTCACGGAAAACTAGAAAACTATTTTAAAATTTCAAAATTAAATCTTAGTTGTATATGACACAACTTCACGTTCCGAGGATTTAGTTACTTATCGACATTGCAACTTTGATAAAAACGTTAATAAAAAGCTAAACGCGCAGTTAACGCGTCAAAAATTAATCCTTGGTACTTGGCAATAAGTGAATGTGTAAACCAAACCAATCAAAAAATTACTTTGTAATTTGTAACAGTAGTAATATTAATGCAGAAATATAATATAAATCAACAACCTTGGGAAGGTGACGGTGTGGCAGAAATTGTTGCCCTACAATGACAAAAACAGACATTTCAATAAGTAGCAACACTCGGCAACTAGACGGACGGAGGGCTGCGTATCACGTTGGCACTCGACGCAACCGACATCTTTTCATGTTGCTAAAGTAAAGGGCGAATGTATAGCTACTTATTCAAAAAAACATTTTAGGCCCAATGTGCCGTCGGCGCCGAAACCGCCCAGCTGCAACCTGCACGTAAACATAGGGCCTACTACATCTGCTACTCCTGTCCTGGCAAACGATCACATCAATTTTGGTTTTTCTACGCTTTTTCAAGTTAAGAACCCGTACGGGACATGCATAGACAGACAGACGAGACACATAATGCAGCCTGTAGCTCGATCGCACAAATAGATCATTTTATTATGCATACCTGTCAGGTGTGTTCATACGCGCATCGACTTTCCCTGCAACAACAACAAACTACTACTACAAACACTACTACAAGTTAACCTTGAAGCTAAGAGTTTTATTTGTCTTCGGCCGTGCTCTTGGAGCCCAAGGCATGAAAACTCAGCTACAAGCAGGCTTGAACACCAAGTTGTGCTATATGCTATAAATTTTTTTGCAGAATAGATCCTGCAACCGAAGCACTTTATAACAGTTTACATGAAATCCCGTAAAATATCGGACATTCGTATGACGATTTTCGTTTGAAGTGTAGATCGCTCCAAACCAACGATTACGGTCGTGTTTCTGCTAGCATCTGGACTAACGACATGACTCCAGTCACACAGCCTGTAACTCAAACTTTGTCAACATCTCAAGACCTGGCTCTTCAAAAAATCATACACTAACATCATCATCTAACCTTAACATTTAGCCACTCTGAAACACTAATATGAGGCTCTGCTGTTATGGAAAATGATTGATTAGCTACCACTACAGCTACTCCTACGACGACGACGACGACTACCACCATCACTAACACTAGTAGTAGTACACCGTGTCCCAAAATTAGCGGCACCCCTCCTTCAAACACGCCTAATTCAGTTTGTAGTTCATGGATTTCAACGAAATACCATACGACGTACACTGACCTTAACAATAGACCTCAACAGTAGACCTTAACAATACTTACGATCACACCCACCCATCATGACGTACGCACCTTACAGTGTGCGTTCAGTGTAACGTCATTATGACGTCAGACTATGTTTACATTAAATAATTAAGATTCATTCAATGCATTGTTATTGACAAAGCGATCAAGCAGCAGTGTACCCGCCTTAGACTAAGAGCTTGCGTCGAGATCAAAGATGGCCACTTTAAGCTCAAACTTTAAAGACAAGTTCAGAATGATTGTCTTAATGACTATTTCATATTTTGTAAAAAAAATCTGTCAGGCATGGACGATTTTACAGTAATTTACCTGCAGGGAGCCGCTAATTTTGGGACACGATATAGTAGTAGCTATTGCCCGATGCAAGTCAGCACTATAAACATATAGCAGCATGTCACGGCGGCTACCGCGAACTGCTTAGCCTCGCGCAATGCATGATAGTTTGCATGTAAATACTAATGTTTTCTCACATTTCGCGTATGTTAGTCAGTCTGGTATGCGTACGTTCTGGTCGCTGCAGACTGTCCCCAGCAGTGCTCAGTGATCTGTCCAGGTTGCCAGTGACCGGGCAAGCCTGAGGCAGGGACGGCTGACGGAGTGCCCGTCGTCGTTGTTGTAGTTGTAGTTGTTGTTGTTTGTGGCGGTGCCGGCGACGACGACATACGCGTACAACGACGACAACTGATATAACAGTGAGCGGGACGACGACTACCGATGCGATGATTGCTGCGACTGACTCGGCTGACAGAACCCTGCCGCGCCGCATTGGGTCTGTAATACACAGTGTACAAAATGCAATAGAATCGGCACAATATATTGCAATTAAATTATTTAGAAAAAAATCTAGAGAAAAATTATATTAAAAATTAAAATTGGCAACAATCACTGACAGAAAAACAAAATAAAGTAAACGGATGAAACTGTGAGGGGGCGACTGAAAATGCAAGTACGAAAAATACAAGTACAAGTACAAATCTTTCGAAATGGGCAATAGCCAACAATTCTTTCGTGGATAAGTAAACACTTCTGATGCAGGAACTGTTTGCATATTTGCATCAAATAGGCCTACACAGCTTGATTTTCTGACATTTTGATGCTACTTATAGGACTGTCCCACACCAGTTCTATCAGCTATTTACAATCTTTGTTGCTGCCAGCAATATATGTTTTCCATCTGTTTCGTTCTTATGACACGAAAAACTACAGATTTGTACATTGTGGCGTTCAAAGAGAAAGAATTGCTTCTTAATTTTCTACCAGTTCATGATTTCATTCGCTGGCTGAACTTCTCTGACTCGGACACTACAAGTGACTGTGTAAGCCTACCGGTACTCTTTAGTCCTAGTTACTAATC
>Ga0209454_1003857_pt1 | contig 10955 bp, 9 predicted proteins | sample WorMetHERISLAND1_2_FD_187400 | JGI IMG/M metagenome (GOLD analysis project Ga0209454, IMG submission 187400) | Marine gutless worms symbiont microbial communities from Max Planck institute for Marine Microbiology, Germany - Olavius geniculatus... | ecosystem: Host-associated > Annelida >...
GAACTATCGTTGTGCGATCCAGATAGAGAATTTGGTATTTGTATATTAACTTAGCGTGAATGCCCCAATTTTCAGCTAAACTACTGAACCAGAACTGCTATAGGCTTTTGTACATCTTGTGAGTATTAGCTCAAATTTCTTGTTTTAATTTTTTGTCAAAAATCCCGACTTGGTGGGTTTTGGGATTTCTAAGAGTTTTCATTTAGTTGATTCATGTGAGTTTTCATTTGCTCCTCAGTGCTAAAATATACTAATATTTGCAAATTTGTAAATTTACATATTTAAAAAGAAAGTTAACCATGATAAAATATTTCATTACTAGAGGAACAAGAAACTAAAATTGTACTAAGTTTGGGGTGGGTGTTAGTGGGTTTATGAGTTGGTTTACCCCTAAAAACCCATTGGGTTATTTGGGTATCTGCCCGGGTGTCTCTCAACTGTACTCAGTATTAGCACACAGGAATGGTGCTTGGCTACTGCACATAGGTGCCGTGCAAAGGTGTAACAACCTGCTGCCGGGTTTATGGTTACGTCATCTGCCAGCTGATCATGTCTAGAGACATGTTGGAGTGCACGAGTGCTTTATTTTGAGAATGATGTGGTTGTCAGCTTTTTTCAGCATGATTTTTAACCACCCCAAACGTTGCTGGTGGATGTGGAGTGATATACAGTGTTACCACACAGACTTGAAAGTCATGGTGGAATTTTTTCACTAAATTCAAGGCCTTGAAAGTTTTGGAAATGAGTGTTGGTTCTTGAAAGTCCTTGAATTTGAGTTTCTACGTTTTTGAAAGTCTTGTTAACACCATAAAATGTTTAGATTACAATGCCTCGTCACTTTCACAGTTCTACCTTTGGCCTTGGTCTTGGCATCAGCCTTGAACAGTTGGCCTCAGCCTCGTTCTCAGCCTAAACATGTCCTCGAGAGTATAGCCTCATTAATATGTTGGTAGTATATTTTGATGTGGTTTCAACTTGATTGCATCCAGTTTTACAATTAGCGTCTTGTTGCTTAATGCGTAGTGGATGATATAAACTAATGTCGACATTTAGTCGTTGAAAATTAATGTCGACAGCAATTGTTCCTTAAAACCTTTGCACAGTTCTTGAATTTTATTTCTTGACTATAGTGATACCCTGGATGTAGTATGGGTATGCTTGTAGCCACGTTGTAGCACTTTACGCACATTTTAGCTGTGGAATGGCTGGCGGCTAAACGTGGCACTGTAATTGCTGCATCGAGTTATCAATTCCACTCTGCAGAGTAGTTAAGTGCATGCAGACTGATGATGCAGTAACCCATAGCAAGCGGAAACACCATTGTATTGGTAATGTGACTGATTTATATAGCCTACTAGTACAGTGGCTTTAATGGCTGATGGATTGTCAGTGCATTTAATACAGGGGCATTGTAATGCTAACTGGTAGTGCTGTGTGAAAGCCTGCTTTTCATCCAAAGGCGTGCACAGAGCGACGTAACTGAACTGAACTGACATGGTTTAGTTTTTGACGATCTAACCAATGGGCAAGCAGTACTGCATTACAGTAGGCACCATATAATGGCGTCGTTGGCCTACGTGACTACGCTCACATACGCGTCAGCCAATTGCCCAGTGAGCTCGCCCTGCTTGCCCATTGGTCAGTCACTTCAGCAAGAAGCCCAGCTGTCGGTAGTATAGCCGACCTTACTGGTTGTCAGTGAGCTTCGAGGTCATAAAAGGTTGATGATTTCTATCTCTCTAAAATGGTGTATGTCACTTCCCATTAGTGATAATTAGTAACCTTGGCTCTGTCTCTCACCATTTCCGAGATAGGGCCACTTATAACTTGAAACTTTCCATTGAAAATTGCGGCCAAATCGCTGCAGTTGGAGACATGGTTACCATTGATGCAGTATCAGATGGTACCGTCGCCGACATTTTACAACTTACCGTTTAGCCACAATACATCCATGACAGACAGACGGACGACAAATACCAATAACTTGACCGTTACTTAAGTACCTTACCTTACCTTACACCTTACCTCTGGGGTGGGCAGGCTCTTACACCTGCCCAGCACTGAGGCCGTATCAGTTCTGCCCAGTGCGCGTCTCCAAATGTAACCATAAGGTTACAGGCAACGGCTATAAAGCCATATATGGCTGTGAAGCCGTAAACTAGACGGCTGTAAAGCCGTAGTCAGCTGTGAAACCGAAACCAGCACAAAAGCACTGGTGACGTGTAGCAAATCTGCTCTCACGGGTTTGGTCAGCTCTTAGTTAGCTCCTACCCTCCAGATTTCAGAAATCTTTCGGGTCATCGGTGCAAAGCCCCACCACCAGGACAAGGTGGCTGACCATGGTGGGGTACTTAAGTACATTTGGCTAAAAACTAAACCGTGTCAGTACAGTTCAGTTAGTTACGTCGCTCTGTACGTTCCATAAAGCATGAATATTCACTCGCTGCTTCTATCTTTGCATTTTGCATTTTGGCCGTTGTGTCAGCTGCGACCCTTTCTTGCATCTGTTGCATAGTGTACTTTGTTGCGTTCGTTGTGTTGTACTTACCTGCGTGCTTTTCTTTCTTCACTTGCGCCATCTTGCGGTCAGAAAAGTACGCAAGGGTTTCTTTCAGAGTTTGCATCATGTTGGATGTTGCAGTGACGTTAAACGAGGCCACACTCCCGAGGACATGTTTAGGAAGAGATCAAAGCCAAGCCAATTGTTCTAAGCTGAGGCCAAGACCGAGGCCAAAGTAGAACTGAAAGCGACGGTGACAGCATAAGCTAAAAATTTTACGATGTTAACAAGGCCAAAGCACTACACTTTAACGACAAATGGTTCTTATAAGGTTTCATATAGAACTCAAAGGTTCCATGCGAAACGCAAAGGTTCAATCCCATCCCATTTTCAGGCAAAGGTTCTTCGGAATAACCAGCTTCGATTAGGGTTCCTTATGGAACCTTTTGCTATGTACGCGGAAACTTGATAAAATGCTAAAATAGTATTTTAATCATATAGGATTAATTATTTAAGTATTATTATACTCCAAATTCGTAATATATTACATATTGTAGACTTCAAAGGAACCCGCCGGTCTTTGGTGACCCATTTACTGTCCCTACATTAATTATGCAATGTTCTTCAAAAGGTTTTATTACTGGCTGCGTTAAAAGGTTCCATATAGAACCCCAAAAAGGTCAAGGCGTTGAACCTTTAAGGGTTCTATATCGAACTTTTTGTCGGGAGAGTGTACAACCAAGGCCAGGTCAAGGCCATATGCTTAAAACTGAGGGCGAGGCCAAAGTTTTGATGCCAAGATCGAGGCCAAACTTTTGGCCTCAAGACCACTTTGGCCTCGAGGACTTAACGTTATTGGTTTGATAGAAAATGGAAACCAGTCTTTCACCTGGCGCTACGTGGCGTGGTGTGTATGCTTACGGCACCGCACCGCGTGCGTAGGCAGCGGCATAACCCTTCGTTTTTCCCTTTCGTCACCTCCCTTCCCTTTTCTTTTCTTCCTCACTTCTTCTCCCCTTCCCCTCTTAGAAGTAGACCCTTGAAATTCAGCTAGGGAGTCTGGGGGAGCACTGCGATCTCCTCCAGCGGGGGTCTGGGGCAGAGCCCCAGCCGAAATCGAATTTAGTGCATTATATAGCTTAAAACGTCAGATCTGGTGGCAACAGTTTTAATTATTTTTCCGAGAATATACCGACCAGTTTGGCAAATTCAGTGCAGTTTAAACGTAAGCTTATGTTTTGTCTGGGATTATGCGTGGTACCCCGCCCCCCCCCCTGTCTATGCCGCTGTGCGTAGGCGCTAGCCCTGGAGCAGTACACAAAAATACACGTAGCCTCTATGTGCTATGCATGTATGCGTTACTCTGTGAGTGAGAGGGGTCTCCTCTCAGTTCTCAATCAGCTGTTGCTGCTGTTGCATACCTTGCCTGCAGCGCCTGCAGTAGTTACCTTCCGCCGGTACTATGTAGTGCGTTAGGCCAAACCATGCTACGCCTCTGATGCATAGATGTAAAAATGTTGTGGCAGTAATAAAAAGCAGGCTATTAGGGCGGCGATGATCTCCGTTTCCTTAGAGGTTGTATCGATATGTGCTATATAAATTCGCATTTTACTTACTTCCTTAATTACTTAGCCTTCAGCCAGACATCAGTTTACACTACGGGGTGACCACGGATACGGGGCTAGTGCATCGCGCAGTGTGCTTCTGCACGTCCCAGTTTTTGCTGTACTGCATTGTGCCTACCCTCGCAGCTAGGGATGGCCAGGCTGAGTTGGCTTGGGTGGCTGGTTGTGTGCCGAGATAGTTTACCCATCAGCCTAATCCGGAAAACGGGATCCCGGATTACAGATTTCTTAATCTTGGATCCCGGGATTGAAAATTCAATGCCGTTGCGACGTCACGAAACGACGGTTTAGTTTATGCTATCTGCGCGTGGCATAAGCACGATACCGCGCTGGTTGGAGCGGTACAAGCCCGTACTGCGTACTCGCTTAGCCACTTTAGCAGTGTGGTATCTAGTAGGTACGTGGCCTGTAGGCTGGAACGAATAGTTGCGCTCGTTTGACCTGGCGTTTGACCGTGCGTAGGCCTAGGCGCTTGTAGAGGGCTATGTTGCTGCTGCTATGTTCTGGGCGATGCTAGTAGCTGCGCCGCCCGTCCGCCTGTCTGTCCGTCTACGCCTCTCTTTCTCCCTCTCTGTCTCTCTCTGGCACAGAGGCGTATCCAGCAGGGGGGGGGCGATTGCTCCCCAATTTCAGTTTTGAATGCAAGTTTGCGCAGTAAAACTAATTGCGAGATTTATACCGTATGCTACAGTCAGCAAAGACCCAGACAAAAGCTGGGGTTCACTTGGGCGGAAGCAGAGGTAGCAGCTCTTGACAGACACGGATGGCGTCGGAGTGTGGCCCTGTGTGTCCAGTTGGATGCAGGATGAGTCAAGGTCAAGGTCAAGGCCACACGCTGCATTTTCAGGGCCGCATTACATGCCCTGGACCCTACCGTCTAGCGCTTTCCACACTTCCTGGCTGGGATGGGGACTGCCAGCTTGGGGCTTCCCAATAACTTTCCTGCAGCTCGCTGCCTTCGGCATCCGACTCCCCCCAACTCCCAACTCCAGTTTCTGGCTATGCCCCCCCTCTTTCCGTCTGGCTCTGTCAGTTGCTGCGCTGCCGCTGGCTGCAGTAAGTCCAGTGCGCCAGTCTCTGCAGTCGGCAGTCGCTGGTCTGGTTGGTAATGGACGTAGTAGTCTGTCCATCGGTCGGTCTGTCTGCGTAACTTGCTGCTGCGCGTCTGAACACGTCTATTGTCTACCATGCTATATCTCAACTCTGAGTGAGGAGTCCTGAGTCCGGTGCAGTATTGTGTTGACGCTGTATCGCTAGCCATTAGGTAGACAGCAAAGGGCTTGGGACTGAAGCTGGAAGCAACCTGTATTGAGCGCTGCAGCTAGTGGTTCATGATGCCTGGCGGCGGACTTGAATTCAACTGCGAAAAACCGAAAGATGGAAACATGGAAGATCTAGGTGATATTGCCATTAGTGTCACCAGATAGTTAATGAGACTTCAGTATATCAGACTTGACTCAGTACAGTCAGAGATGGGGTCCTCGAGGATTGTCCTTGACCTCAAGGACAGTGCTGAAGGACAGAAAAATTTGCCTTGGGTGTTGAAGAGCTCTGGCCTTGGTCTTGGTTTCGAAGTATTTTATTATGACTTTTAAACCTACAAATTTGCGAACATTGGTGTATTTTATGCTGTGCAGGCAGCAAACAGAAACTCACACGAATCAACCAACTGAAAACCTGAAGAAATACCAAAATCCACGAAGTTAGGTCTTTTTTTTACAAAAATACAGGTTTAGTCTAAAAAACCAAAATAACCAAAAACCAAAATAACCAGAACCCAAAAAACCCACTGGGTTGGGCTTTTTGAAAAAGTTTTTGTAACCCTGTTGAACTAACGTTCTGTTGCATGGTTGCAGAGCATGTAATGAAGACTCTACAAAGCATTGAGTCAACGGATGAGAAATTGTCAGCTCTGTGCAAGAAATATGCTGAGCTACTGGAAGAACTGCGTACTGCACAGTCCACACTAAAACAGACTCAGAGATCACTGTCTGTGGTGAGTAGTAGTAGTACACTAGTAGTAGTAGTAGTAGGCCTAGTAGTGTATACAATCAGGGGTTTCCATCCCCCCAAATCTAGAATCGAGGTCAGGCTCAAGTCCTTCCCCACTTACTTCCTTATCCTTTTTCCACCCCATTTTTTTCCCACTCCCCTTCCCTATTATTTATCCTTCTTTCTTTACTATCCTTTTTCTCCCCTTTTTTCTTCTCTTCACATTTCATCTTGCTCCATTTCCTTTCTGGGGCCCGACACCTTTAGTACAGCCAGAGGGTCTGTGGGCACAGTGTGTCAGGTACATGGGTAATGGCGTCAAACTGTTACCACAGCATGGCGGCAATGTGTTCTTGCGCTGAGCATTTGGGGGTAGGTTGCTTCCTGGCACTGAGGGGGATGGACGCCCCTGGAGTCGCAGATTACCTTCTCTCATTGTCCGGGGCCAGGTCGAAACACCAGCGCCGTAGTCACGTATGTAGTCACGTACCGTACTTTATAGGTTTTAAAGTATCAACAGCTTAGTCGTAATAAAATGTTTCGTTATTATTGGAACAAGAAGCCAATATTGCATTACATTTGGAGTGGGTTTTGGCTGTTTTTTTCTCAGTTAACGTCAATGAGTGGTGTGTGTCGGTGTCTCTGTCTCTGTCTCAGCCTGTGTGTAACAGATGTGGTCAATTTATGTGTGAGTTTAGGGGTTTCTATTTCCATACCTGGTGGCTGCAGTGAATTGCGCCCAGTGAAAAGTGGGAGGGGGAGTTTTGTTAAGGGTGTACGTCTGTAGGCAAAATTGTTATCACCAAAAAACACTATTCTTAGCTTAAAATGCACCACAAACTGTTTGGTGGCCAGGCTGTGCCCATACCCGCTGGAGGAGCTAACAGTGCCCCCACTGATCCTCCAGCTGGGTGTGTGGCCCCTGGTTAAGGGAGTATGAAACGAAATAAAGAAAGGGGTATAAATGATAGGGAAGGGGAGTGCGGACCAGCAGACCAAAATGATTCTAGATTTGGGGGATAGAAACCCTAGTGTGAGTCTGAGTTAGCTCTCTGGCTGTATGTCTGTGTCTGACTGTCTGTCTTGTGTAGATATCGCGTGAGAAGGACCAGCTACAGAATGACCACAGCAAGGCCGTGCTGGCCAAGAGCAAACTGGAGGGATTGTGTCGTGAGCTCCAGCGACACAATCGCATCGTCAAGGTCTGTCTACTGAGTGATTTCAAATGGGGTCAAACTCCCGAGGACGAGTCCAAAACCAGAACCACGAGGCCGTGGCTGGCACTGGAAAGACGAGGCTATGATCGAGACAAGGGCAGTTGTTGAAGGTCGAGGCCAAATCCCTGAGGATGAGGCTGAGGTCAGAACCATGAGGTTGAGATTGAGGGTGAGGCCAGTTGTTTAAGGCTGAGGCCAAACCCCCAGAGGATGAGGTCAAGCTATGACCATGCCTACAGGGTGTGGCAAAAAAGTAGCCCCTTAAAGTTAGCAGGCTAATTTTTTGCTGCACCCAGTAGATCATAGCTAAGGCTAATTGTTTAAGGCCAAAGCCAAGACCAAAGTATAAGGCTGGTTGACAAGGCCAAAGCATTCCGATCGAGGCCAGGCTGAGACCAAATGCATAAGGCTAAGGCTGAGGCCATGGTTTTGATGTAAAGACCGAGGCCAAAATTTTGACATTGAGGCCACTACCTTACCTTACTTTACCTCTGGGGTGGGCAGGCTGCTACACCTGCCCAGCGCTGAGGCTGTATCAGTTTGGCCCAATGCACGTCCCCGAATGTGAAAGGTTACAGGAAATGGCTATGAAACCGTGGATGGCTGTGAAACCGTAAATAAATGGCTGTGAAGCCGTAGTCAGCTGTGAAGCCAAAACCAGCACAAAAGCACTGGTAACGTGTAGCAGATCTGCTCTCACGGGTTTGGTCAGCTCTTGGTTAGCTCCTACCCTCCAGATTGTAGAAATCTTTTGGGTCATCGGTGCACAAAGCCCCACCACCGCGATAAGGTGGATGACCACGGTGGGCATTGAGGCTACAACATTTTGTAGCTACGTCACGTTAGGTGTTGATTTCAAACTCTGATTTTGATTCAGGATGAAAGTGCAGCTCGGGCAAAGGAAGATGACGAGAGAAGGAAAGAAGTGGCGGCAAAGTTTCAGGTATGTAGAGGCTGTCTTTATTTCATGAGCAGAATACACTGTGTCTGAGAAAAAAACGTCAAACTTTGTCATTTCCATATCTTCACTAAATTAAAAAATTTTTCGCTTTCACAGGCTGTGGACAATTTGTAATAAAGTGGTTATTAAATATCTCAGTAGAATTTAATTATGTGTCTACACCATCTTGTCAAAAAATATCAGTTTTCAAAAATCACTATAATCATGCAGTGTTACCTGCCACACAGTAACGTTAAACGTGCCCCAGCTTGACCCCAGCCAGGCATGCTGGTACTTAATTTATTTACCTCAGAGGGATGAAAGGCTGAGTTGACTTTGGTGTTGGTTATATACCAAGTTGGTTTACTTCCTTGCAGACAGTTGCTCACCTTAGTAGTAACCACTTGATGGCATTCCGACTGGAAGTCAAACTCACGACCATTTGATTGCAGGTCTAACATTCTAATTATTATGCCACCAAGTCATATTAAGCCCAAATTCCATTACTGTGACTTTCACGGGACTTCTGAAACTTTTGAAGGTTTCGGTGAAAGTCGCGGACGTGGATTGTGAAACGGGGATTTTTACTGGGACGTTTTGGGCTTTCAAACCGTCACAACATGTTGAGGTGGCTGAGACATAGTCAGCAAAAAATTTGTTTGTGTCACTCAGAAATGGAATTTAGTTCGTGACCGGACATGGAGAAAGTTTGCAGTCTTTGTAGCGAACTTTCTTGCGGAGTATGTGTAATGGAATTTGGGCTTTAAACAGCATGATTTGTGAACTGTGGACAGACAACAATAAATGACATTCAGCAACAGATGAACGAGCACTATCAGAAGAATACAACTCTACGCGAGGAAAACGTGGAACTGACCAACAAGCTCAAGGGACTCATAGAACAATATGAACTACGCGAACAGGTTGGTAACTGTTCGCTAGTCCGAAGGGGCATTGGTCAAAATTTCATCTGTTTGCAGTTCATCATAGCCAGGAGACACCATAACTAAGGTCCACCTTAGCCAAAAATGTTCATTCCTAACTATTCCTAACCCTAAACTTATTTGTAACTCTTGTGTTGTTTGGACTAGTGCCCTCCATAACTGTTTTTGGTTCGTCATATAAGTATGCTTTGTGTTTCACATTTATTTAGATCTTTATTTGTTTTAAGCAGATTTCAGATGATCGATTAAGTTGTGTGCATGATTTAGTTGCATGTTGAACCATGACACATGGCCAAGTTCATCGTATGCTGCTTTGTACAATATTAGTTAATTTCATGAATAGACAACAGTGATACTTGCTATTGTTATTTTGCATTTGATTTATTGTTGAATTCTTGTTGTCATTGTTGTTGCTATCTTGTTGTTGTTGTTGTCTGCTGTTGTTGTCATAGTCATTGCTGTTGTTGTAGTCATGTGTTGTTGGCATTGTTGTTGTTGTTGTTGTTGTTGTTGTTGTTGTCCTCATCGTCATTCTTGTTGTTGTCATCTGTTGTAGTTGTTGTCCATGGTTTCCATTGTTGTTGTTGTGGATGTGTAGCACAAAGATTTTGAGGCTTAGCTGTCTGAAGCCAAGTTGTTGTAGTTGTAGTCATTGTTGATGTAGTTGTTTGTAGTAGTAGTAGTTGTTGTTGTCATTGTGTGTGCAGCATATAGAGAAGGTTTTACAGCACAAAGACCTTGAGGCCCAGCTGGCTGAAGCCAAGTTATCGCAAGCCGCTGTACAACTGGCCGAAGAAAAAGAGCGAAATCTCCAGGAAAAACAACAGGTACAGAATTGCAGGAGACACAGCTCCCATGTTGCTATTTTTAGTTAGATTCGAGGTAGTCTGTTAATTTCTTTTCTCAGTGTTCCCACACCTTTTAGAATGTTCGGATTACATCTTGTATGGCTGTAATCATACACTGCTCGTAGTGTATGTAGCTGCCATTTGTTCTTGTATTTAAACTTTGACAGGCTGAGAGAAGCTTCTCGAGAAACATTTTTGCACCCCTCATATATGTTAACACCACTATTATAAGCCCCAACTTGATGAATTTCGGGGTTTTTTGTGAGGTTTAAGTTATTAGATGAACACTGTTAGATACTATCCACATTGAGTAAATGTCTAAAAGTTAGCAGACTAATAGGTTTGCTTTCAGAAACTTGCCTTTAATAAAATATTTCTTTGTTATTCGAACAAAACAAATCAACAGTGGATTGATCCAGGGGTGGTTTTTGCAACGTGTTTTGGTGGTTTTTATTTATTGGGTTTTTTGGACAGGTATCTGGCCTAGTGTTTCAAGACTGATTATATTGCATGGTGGTTTATAGTTGTTTATTTATTTGTTTGTTTATTTAGTTGATTCAGGATGCACTGGAGAGCCAGAAGAAAGTGATGCTACTTGCCGAAAACGAAAATCAGTTGAGAGCACAGGTCCCTCACTACTTCTGTCATTTTGCATGATTGTATAGCACAGTGTGTATGGCATAGTTGCATTATTGTGCTTGTTGTGATTTCCGTCATTGATGGGGGACATGGTTTTGGTCTTGAGACTGTTTTGAAACGTACTAATGCCTTATCTTAGCAGCGTTTTGGATGCTGAACATGTTCGTGTTTGTTCATAGATAAGTGTATTAAAAATACTGTAATTTATGCATGTCGACTTAATACTTTTAGTATTTTAATAGTTTTAGCT